>Ga0079305_1000671_pt1 | contig 64548 bp, 57 predicted proteins | sample LMS_cellobiose_e_FD_79183 | JGI IMG/M metagenome (GOLD analysis project Ga0079305, IMG submission 79183) | Rumen-fistulated moose microbial communities from Alaska, USA - LMS_cellobiose_enrichment | ecosystem: Host-associated > Mammals > Digestive system > Stomach > Rumen fluid ...
ACACCCCGGCAGAGTTCTATGCGGGGGAAGCGGAGGACAGGCGTTTCCGTTATCTGAATGCGAAGCATGAACTCGATGTATGGATGACAGCACACGGACAGCACGGTTTATTGGAATTGCTTGTCAGGCTTAATGATGGAGTAGATTTCACCACTGCGTATGAAGGATAAATTCTCATTTGTCGGGAAAACAACTCTGGCCGACATTTCAACGGCCGGCTTCCGAATCATCCCTCCTGCTGGTTGTTTGCAGGAGAAAACGGGTTGAAATATCTTTTGAATCAAGGTACAATGAATAAAACCCGTGTGGAGGTACGATCATGGAATTTGACGCATACAAGGTGAAGGATGAGCTGATCCAATGGATCCGGGACTGGTTTGAGGAGAACGGCCCGGGCTGCAACGCCGTCATCGGCATCTCCGGCGGCAAGGACAGCTCCGTGGTGGCGGCCCTGTGCGTGGCGGCCCTGGGGAAGGATCGGGTCATCGGCGTGCTCATGCCCAACGGGGAACAGCCCGACATCGACATGTCCCATCTGCTGGTGGAGACGCTGGGCATCCGCCACTATACGCTGAACATCCACGACACATTTGAGGCCTGCCTGGCCCAGATCGAAAAGACCGGCGTCGAAATCAGCAGCCAGACCCGGGTGAACCTGGCGCCCCGGATCCGCATGAGCTGCGAGTATGCCCTGAGCCAGTCCCTGAACGGCCGGGTGGCCAACACCTGCAACTGGTCGGAGGACTATGTGGGCTATTCCACCCGCTATGGCGACGGCGCCGGGGACTTCGCGCCCCTGGGACGGCTGGTGGTCCGGGAGGTGAAGGCCGTCGGCCACGCCCTGGGCCTGCCGGAGGTGCTGGTGGAGAAGGTGCCCAGCGACGGCCTCTGCGGCAAGACCGACGAGGACAACCTGGGCTTCACCTATGCGGTGTTGGATCGCTATATCCGGGAGGGGATCATCGAGGACCAGGCGGCCAAGGCCCGCATCGACCGGCTCCACAAGCTGAACCTTTTCAAGCTCAAGCCCGTTCCCTATTTCCCCTTCGGTGAAGAATAAAAACGATAAGGAGAGAGAACATGAAGGTATTGGTCACCGGCGGCGCCGGATACATCGGTTCCCACACCTGCCTGGCTCTTTTGGAGCTGGGCTACGATGTGGTGGCCGTGGACAACTTCTGCAACAGCTCCCCCGAGTCCCTGAAGCGGGTGGAGGAGCTCACCGGGAAGCAGGTGCCCCTCTACGGCATCGATGTGCGGGACGAGGCGGCCCTGGACCGGGTGTTCAAGGAGCATGAGATCGGCTGCGCTATCCACTTCGCAGGGCTCAAGGCCGTGGGTGAAAGCGTGGAAAAGCCCCTCGAATACTATGAAAACAACCTGCAATCCACCATGACGCTGCTGAAGGTCATGGGGCGCAACGGCGTGAAGCGGATCATCTTCTCCTCCTCCGCCACGGTCTACAGCACCGAGAATGCCATGCCCCTCAACGAAACCGGGCGCTTGGGCTGCACCAATCCCTATGGCTGGACCAAGTTCATGTGCGAGGAGATCATCAAGGATGCGGTCAAGGCGGATCCGGAATGGTCCGCGGTGCTCCTGCGCTATTTCAACCCCGTGGGGGCCCATCCCTCGGGCCGCATCGGCGAGGCGCCCAACGGCATCCCCAACAATCTGATGCCCTTCATCACCCAAACGGCCTGCGGCGTCCGCAAGGAGCTGGTCATCTTCGGCAACGACTATCCCACCCCCGACGGCACCTGCGTCCGGGACTACATCCACGTGATGGATCTGGCGGAGGGGCATGCCGCCGCCATCGACTATCTTTTTGCTCACACCGGCACCGAGGTCTTCAACCTGGGCACAGGCCAGGGCTATTCCGTCCTGGACATGGTGAAGGCTTTTGAGGAGGTCAACGGCCTCACCCTGCCCCATCGGATCGGTCCAAGGCGGGCGGGAGACATCGCCACCTGCTATGCCGACCCCGAAAAGAGCCGGGAGCTCCTTCATTGGACCGCCAAGCGGACGCTGAAGGAAATGTGCGCCGACGCCTGGCACTGGCAGCAGCTGAACCCGAAGGGGTATGAGGCGTAGCCTTTCGGCCTGCCGGCGGCGACGGTACCGCAGCAAGGAGAGAGAATGGCCTGGTATTGCCTGTTTTGCAAGGGCGGACAGGAGAGCAGCGTGATGCGGATGCTGGAGGAACGGGGGGCCCGGCCCCTGGCTCCGTTGGTCATACATGTGCGCTCCGGCAAGGGGGGCTCCGAAACAACCCGGCAGCGGTTGCTGCCCGGCTATGTGTTCTTTGAGCAGGGGGAGGATCCGGACTGGACCGGGATCGGCAGCCATTCCGCCGTGCTTCGCATCCTCCATTATCAGGACGAGACCCCGGAGCTCAGGGATGCCGACCTCACCTTCGTCCGTTGGCTGAAGATGCACGAGGGGCTCATCGATGTATCCAAGGTGGTGAAGGCGGGCACCAAGATCGCCTTCGTCAGCGGCCCCCTGATGGGCATGGAGGGGCAGGTGCTGAAGGTCAACCGGGGCCGCCGCCTGGTTCAGGTGGCCGTAGGCGGGGAAGGGAACCTGTTTCAAGCCATCTGGTGCTCCATCGAGTATGTTCAGGAGGATGGGGATCGTAACGATCCTTCACCTTCGGAAAGAATGAAATAAACACATCTTCTCAAGGGAGCGGCCGCATGTCCGCTCCCTTTTCAAAATCTTCAGGAAAAATGCGGCAATTCGGCAGAAACACCCCCCCTTTGTTGACTTTTTTTGCTGCCTCTTGTATAATGCTTTATGTATTGGTCTGTGGATTTGAATGCCCGTTTTGGTACGGGCCCGGCGGATGACCCCGAGGCTTTTGTGCCGAGAGCGAACCATGAAGCTGCAACGGACGCGGCGCGGCCATAGTCGCCCCGAAACCGGGCGGCCGACACAGCAGGGGGGAGGTCTCGAAGCGCGATGCGCTCCGAATGCCGAAGGCATGGCCAAACCCGGAATACGAGAAAGGAACAGATCCATTGGAAAGAATAGAGACATCAGATCAGGGCAGGCAATCGCGGCGCCGCCGCGCCCGGCGCTCCATCCTTCTGGGGGCGATCCTGGGCGTGGTGATGGCGACGGTCCTGGTGGGGGGATACACGGTGTACACCGCCATCCACCGGCCCCGGGCCCTGTTTGAGCAAGCGGAACAGCGGACCGCGGAGGCGGAGGCCCAAGCCACGCCTGCCTTCGATATCCAGGCGTATCTGCCGGTGGAGGAGGAGCCGGAGGCGGATGAGGAAACCCTTCCGCCGGAGCTGCTGGCCACGGCCACGCCCGCAGCCGCTCAGCCGGAACAGACGCCGCCCCCCTCCGATGCGCCCGAGGAGCAGATGCACGGGATCGTGAACGTGGCTCTCTTCGGCATCGACGCCCGGGAGGACGACAGCACCACCAGCGGGTCCATGCCCCACACGGATGTGAACATGGTGCTGGCGGTGAACTTTGACACGGGGGCGGTGAGCCTCATCTCCCTGGCCCGGGATGTGTTGACCACAGCCCCGGGGCATTCGGGGTTCTACAAATTCAACGGCGTCTTCAACGTGGGCGGCGGCATGGCGAATCCCAAGGCAGGATTCGAGCTCTCCAGCCGGGCCCTGGAGGAATGGATGGGGGGCGTATCCATCCCCTATTACTACGGGGTGGACTTCCAGGCGGTGATCGATCTGGTGGATGCCATCGGCGGCATCGACTTTGATCTGGACATCACCTTGTATGACTTTAACGGGCGGAAATTGGCCAACCCGGGGCAGCGGCATTTGGACGGAGAAAGGGTGCTGGCCTATCTGCGCATGCGCCAGACCGCCGGTGGTCTGGACTATAAGCGGACGAGCCGTCAGCGGGAGATGCTGGTGGCCATCTTCCGAAAGCTGAAGGAGGAAGGAAAGCTCTCCACGATCCCTGAGCTGCTGAGGACCATGGGAGACAACCTCTACACCAACACCACCCTGGATCAGACGGCGGCCCTGGCCAACTTCGCCCGGAACATCGATCCGGACAGCATCCGGACCTACAGCATCTACGGGGACATGTCCGAAAACTACAAATGGCGCTATTCCATGATCGACCAGCAGAAGCGGCTGGACATCCTCAAGGAGGTCTATGGCATCGACGCCCAGCCCATGGCGGTGGACACCCGGCGGTACGAGCACTTTTTGTACGACAGCGGTTTCAAGGCCATCCAGTATCTGAACATCAGCAAGAAGCTTTTTGAGGAAATCCATGCCGGCTTCCCCGAGGAGACCATGACCACGGAACAAAAGCAGGCCTATGCGGACTGCTGGAAGAAGTATACGGACCTGGACAATGCATTTGACAAGGTGAATCAATGGATGCTGACCTTTTGGGACGACGCAAAGGAATTGACCGGCGATGAAAAGGAGCAGCAGCGCAGCTACTACAAGGCGCTGACATCCCTGGAAAACAAGCTGAAGCCCGCGGCGGAGGCCATGAAGAAGGCCTTCGGTTTGAAGACGCAGACCGACTGGAGCCGGAGCGTCAGCAAATGGTTTGAGCGGGGCAGCGTGATCAACGAAGTGTATGTGGATTTTCGGTAAGGAGGACTCAAAATGAAACGAAAGGGTTTTGTCATTGCAGTCGTTTTGGTGATCCTGGCGGTCACCATGGGCGCCTATCAGATCCATCGGATCTCGGACCGGCCGGATTCATTCTTTGAAAAGGCTCACCGGGTGGAGGCGGAGGTGACGCCGGCGCCCACACCCCTCTTCGACATTGCCCCCTATCTGCCCAAGGGACAGACGCCCCTTCCCGCATCGCCCGTCCAGGAGGCGGCGCCCGCGGCAGATCCGGATCCCCTGGGGGAGGGGAAGCCCCTTTCCGGCATCGTGAACATCGCGCTTTACGGCATCGACGCCTTTGAGGATGGCAGCACCACCAGCGGGACGATGCCCCATACGGATGTGAACATGATCGTGGCCATCAACTTCGATGCCAAGGAGGTCAGCCTCATCTCCATCGCCCGGGACATCTTTACCGATGTGCCCGGCCACGACGGCTTCTACAAGTTCAACTGCCTCTTCAATGTGGGCGGCGGGTTGGAGGATCCCCAGGGAGGGCTGGAACTGGCCTGCCGGGGCGCCGAGGAGTGGCTCGGCGGCATGTCGGTACCCTATTATTTCGGCCTGGATTTTAAGGCGGCCATAGATGTGGTGGACGCCATCGGCGGGATCGACTATGATTCGGAGATCGATCTGTATGGATTGGATGGAAGACTGTTTGCCTACAAAGGGCAGCAGCATCTGGACGGCAAAGGCGTTTTCGCTTACCTGCGCATGCGGCAAACAGCGGGCGGCCTGGACTACATGCGGACGGCTCGTCAGCGGAAGATGATGGTTGCCCTGTTCCAAAAGCTCAAGGAGGATGGGCAGCTATCCCTGATCCCCAACATTTTGGAAGCCATGTGGGGCGATCTGTATACCAACATGACCGTGCCCCAGGTGGCGGCTCTGGTGGCCTTTGCGGCGGACATCGACCCGGCCAGCATCCGGACCTACAGCATCCATGGGGACATGTTCCAGCAGTACTTCTGGCGGTACTCCATGATCGATCAGCAGAAGCGGATCGACATCCTGAAGGAGGTTTACGGCATCGATGCCGCCCCCATGCCGGTGGGTACGGTGGTGTATGAAAAATTCCTGTATGAGAGCGGGTTCATGGCGCTGCAGCATCTGGGGTATGCCAAGCGGCTGTTTGCCTATGTTCATGATGCCGCTGCCCAAGGGGAGCTGAGCGAGGCTCAGAAGAAGGCCTATGCCCTGTGCTGGCGGGATTATGAGGCCCTGCGGGCCAAATTCGATCAGGTGGATCAGTGGACCAAAGCTCGATATGATCAGACCAGGCTTCCCGTGGCAGAACAGAAGCAGCGAACGCAGCTCTATCAGGAGCTGGGCAAGCTGGAGCGGCAGCTGCGCACCACGGGAGACGCCCTGAATAAGGCCTTTGGATCGCCGCTGGAGCTGAAATGGACCATTGGTGTCAACAACTGGTATCTCAAGGGCAGCGTCATCAACGAGGTATACGTGGACTTTGCGTGAGAAAAAAAGGAAGGAGAGGGCGGATCCTTCCGGATGTATGGATGGGAGTAGAAGACAATGAGGGAGTATAGTTCGGGATCAGATCATAAAACGGACTGTAGGGTGCGTCTGCAATGGCGGATCCTGTCCTTGCTGATGGGGGTCTATGACTTTGTCGTCGCCATCGGCGCCTGGCTTCAGGCGCTGTTGGTGCGCTTCGACTTCTCCTTTTCCCATGTGATGAACCAGGAAGCCCTTTATTTTGCGGCCTATCAAAAGATCATCTTGCCGTATGCCCTGTTCACGGTGCTGGTTCTGATGGCGTTTCGGCTGTACAAGAGCATGTGGCAGTACGCCAGCTTCACGGAGCTGGTGCGCACGTTGGAGGCGTCCTTCCTCACCTCCCTGGTCCATGCGGTGGGGATCACCCTGCTATGCCGGGGCACCATTCCCAGCGGCCGCATGCCCATCTCCTACTATCTGGGCGGGGCCATGGCGCAAACGATCTTCCTGGTGGCTGTCCGATTCTTCTATCGCTTCATCCGCCACGAACGGCAGCGGCGGAGCCTGAATCGGGAAGCGCTGGGCCGGGTCATGCTCATCGGCGCCGGCGATGCGGGGCAGATGATCCTGCGGGATGTGAACCTGGCGGAGAAGCCGGAAAACAAGGTGGTCTGCATCATCGACGACGACCCCAACAAGTGGGGCAGGTACATGGACGGGGTGCTGGTGGTGGGCGGCCGGGACGACATCATGGTCAACGTGAAAAAATATCACGTAAACAAGATCTTTTTGGCCATCCCCAGCGCCAATGCAGAGGACAAGCGGGAGATCCTGAGCATCTGCAGCAACACCGACTGTGAGCTCAAGCAGCTGCCGGGCATGTATCAGCTGATCTCCGGGCAGCTGACGGTCAGCGCCATGAAGGATGTGTCCGTGGAGGATCTGCTGGGGCGGGCCCCTATCCAGGCCGATATGCGGGAGGTATTCGCCTTCATCAACGGCAAGACGGTCCTGGTCACGGGGGGCGGCGGCTCCATCGGCAGCGAGCTCTGCCGACAGATCGCGGCCCATAATCCCAGGGAGCTCATCATCTTTGACATCTATGAGAACAACGCCTATGATATCCAGCTGGAGCTGAAGAGCAACTTCCCGGGCCTCAAGCTGACCACCCTCATCGGATCCGTCCGGGACAGCCGCCGGATCTTTCAGGTGTTTGAAACCTATCGGCCCGACATCGTCTATCATGCAGCGGCCCACAAGCATGTGCCCCTCATGGAGGACAGCCCCTGCGAGGCCATCAAAAACAACGCCATCGGCACCTATAAAACCGCCTATGCCGCCATGGTCCATGGCTGCAAGCGGTTTATGCTCATCTCCACGGACAAGGCGGTGAACCCCACAAACGTGATGGGCGCCAGCAAGCGACTGTGCGAGATGATCGTCCAGTGCTTCGACGCCAAGATCAAGGAGGGCAAGGCCAGGGAGATCCCCCAGCTGTTCACCCACCTGGGGGAGGAGAATGCGGACAAGGACGGCACCGGCCGGGTGTTCGAGAACATCAAGACCGAGTTCGTGGCGGTGCGCTTCGGCAATGTGCTGGGGAGCAACGGCTCCGTGATCCCCCTGTTCAAGCGGCAGATCGCCAAGGGCGGCCCGGTGACGGTGACCCATCCGGACATCATCCGCTATTTCATGACCATTCCCGAGGCAGTGAGCCTGGTGATGCTGGCCGGGACCTATGCCCACGGGGGAGAGATCTTCGTGCTGGACATGGGCCGCCCCGTGAAAATCGATTCTCTGGCCCGAAACCTGATCAAGCTGGCCGGATTCAGGCCCGGCGAGGATATCAAAATCGTGTATACCGGCCTGCGTCCCGGCGAAAAGCTGTATGAGGAAAAGCTCATGTCCGAGGAGGGCCTTCGGAAAACAGACAACGAGCTCATCCATATCGGCAACCCCATCCCCTTTGATCACGATCTGTTCCTGATCAAGCTGTCGGGGCTCATGGAGATCGCCTATGCCAACAAAGGGGACGGCATCCGAGAGAAGCTGATGGACATCGTGGCCACCTATCATCCCGCCGATGCCGACATATCTGCTCGACCCGAGCCCATATCCGCTGAGAAGAAGGCCGTCGGCTGACACAGTCGTTGCTTTCCGGTAAAAGAAATATGGAAGCTGCTTTGCTGAATGAGATTTGCAATATGGGGGAGAAACGTGAAAATGGAGAAACGAGTCATTAGTTTTAGCCCACCGGACATCAGCGAGCTTGAAATCGCCGAGGTCGCGGAAGCGCTCAGAAGCGGCTGGATAACCACCGGCCCGCGGACGAAGCTGCTAGAATGCAGGCTGGCAGCGTATATCGAAACGGGATGTACAGATGTGGACTGTACCGCAAAAGAGGCAAAGGATAGATTCAGCCAGCGCGTGGTGTGCTTGAACAGCGCGACAGCGGCGGAGGAGCTCAACCTGCGGATATTGGGGATAAGGGAAGGCGATGAGGTGATCGTCCCTGCCTATACATATACCGCCTCGGCATCTGCGGCCATCCACTGCGGCGCTACGGTCAAGTTTGTGGACATCCAGAAGGATGGGGATGGGGCGACGCATTGTCCGGAGATGGAGTATGAAGCTCTTGAAGCTGCGATCACGGAAAGGACCAAGGCGATCGTCGTCATTGATCTGGGCGGCATCGTGGCCGATTATGACAGGGTGTTTGAGATCGTTGAGAAAAAGAAGGACCTGTTCAAACCCCTTGAGGATCACAGCACACCGTTGACAGAGCTTTCTTCACGCATACAGTCCGGCCTTGGGCGTGTGGCGGTCGTGGCGGACAGCGCTCACAGCCTCGGAGCAAGCCGGATAGTGCATCGCACCGGGAAGGGGCGGCTGGAGAAACCGGAGCGCAGGTACTGCGGCGCGATCGCCGATTTCACCGATTTCAGCTTCCATGCTGTCAAAAACTTCACAACAGCGGAAGGGGGAGCAAGCGCATGGTGCCTTCCCCGGTCAGTCTATGATTTGGGCGTTACCGATGCCGAAATCTACAGGTTTTATCAGTTATTATCGCTCCATGGTCAGAACAAGGATGCCTTGGCCAAAACGAAGATAGGGGCATGGGAATATGATATTATCGGCCCATGGTATAAATGCAACATGACCGATGTCATGGCGGCCATCGGGCTCAGACAGCTGGACAGATACCCACAGCTGCTGGCTCGGCGCAAGGAGATCATTGAAAAATACGATGCCACCTGCGACGAACTGGGGATCAGCCACCTTGTTCACCACACGGACTGGATGGATTCCTCAAACCATCTCTATTTGATGCGGATCCCCGGAATCGGGGAAGAGCAGCGAAATGAACTTATCACAAAGATGGCAGAGCGCGGGGTGTCCACAAACGTTCATTATAAGCCCTTGCCCATGATGACGGCATATAAGGAGATGAGCGGAGGCATAGAGCGCTTCAAAAACGCTTACGACTATTATCATAATCTGATAACGCTGCCGCTGCACACCCTATTGTCCAATGACGATGTTGAATATGTGTGTGAAGCGCTGAAAGAGAGCGTGAAGGGATCGAAGGTATGCTGAAACGATGGGAAGATCTTCCGGAATTCATGAGGGTGTCCGAAGTCCGACCGTACTGGGAGATCCTTCAAAAGCGCCGGGGGCAGCTGGTGCTCAAGCGTGCCTTCGATCTTGTGATCGCTCTGCTTCTTCTGGTCATCCTCGCGATCCCCATGGCTGTGATCGCTGTCTGGATCAAGCTGGACAGCCGCGGCCCGGTGTTATACCGTCAGGAACGCGTGACATCGTATGGACGCCATTTTCGCATTCACAAGTTCCGCACGATGGTGAGCGATGCCGATAAGATCGGCTCGGCGGTGACGGTGGGAAACGACAGCCGGATCACAGGAGCGGGAGCAAAGCTGAGGCGGCTGAGATTGGATGAGCTTCCCCAGATCTTCGATGTGATTGAAGGCTCCATGAGCTTCGTGGGGACGAGGCCGGAGGTCGTGAAATACGTGAGGCGGTATACGCCTGAATTCAACGCAACGCTGCTGCTGCCGGCAGGGATAACAAGTGAGACAAGCATCCGCTATAAGGACGAAGATAAGCTGTTGTCTGCGGCAGACGATGTGGACAGGGTCTATATGGAACAGATCCTTCCGCAGAAGATGGCATGGAATCTGAAGAGCATAAAAACATACAGTATTTTCAAGGATTTTTTGACATTGCTCAGAACGGTGTTCGCGGTGCTGGGGAAAGAATATTAGCCAATGGCAAGGGCTTTCTTTACGGCGGGCAGATCCTCTGGCTCAGGGAACGGATATGCCGAAGCGAAGGCCAGGAAGAAGAGAGCTATGGGATTGGCCCGCGGCAAACGGGCCGGAGTCGCCGTGCGGATCATTTCGTCAGGAAACGGTGTTGCCAAAAAGCGATTCGTTTTTCATAGGTTTTAATAAGGAGAACAACAGAAATGAAAAAACCAATGGTGTGGATCATCAGCTATTTTGCCGGAGGCCCGTCCTATTGTCCGCGGATCCCTGATTATAGTTTGGCCAAGTATCTGCGAGAGCATGGGTATGATGCGCTGGTTTTTGCAGGCAGCGCGCTGCATAACACCGAGATCAATTTTATCACGGACGGAAGCATCTGCCGCGAGGCGATGGTGGACGGGGTGCCCTTTGTATACGTTCACACACGGCAATACAAGTCCATGAAAGGGGAGAGCATCAGCTTCATCGACTTTTACCTGAACATAATGAGGTGCTATAAGCGTTTCGGCAAGCCGGACATCATTATGGCGGCCATGCCGCAGCCTCTTTCGTGCCTCGCCGGATATCGTATTGCGAAAAAAATTGGGATACCCTATATCACGAGCATTGTTGACCTGTGGCCGTTATCGATTGTGGAATATGCCGGTTTTTCCAATAACCATCCGGCGATACGGATGATGTATGCTTATGAAAAATGGTTGTACAAAAAATCAGATGAGCTCGTATTCACCTGGGAAGGCGCATACGATTATATCATTGATAAGGGCTGGGATAAAGCGATCCCGAGAAGCAAGTTCCATTATATAAATATCGGCGTTGATCTGAAGGAATTCTATAATAACATGAAGACTTATCAGATCGACGATCCGGATCTGCAAGATGATATGTTCCGTGTTATGTACTGCGGCAGCGTCAGAACGGCAAATGATATCGGCACGGTGGTGTCCTGCGCAAAAAGCCTGAATGAAGACGGGTATGCTGACAAGGTGCGCTTTATCATCTATGGAGACGGTCCGGACAGGGAAACGCTTCAAAAAAGATGCCGGGAAGAGCACATTTCCAATGTGGTGTTCAAAGGCAGTATCGACAAGAAATACATTCCGTATGTGCTTTCCAGAAGCAATCTGAACATCCTGAATCTAAAGCCTGCAAAAACGCAGAAGTATGGGAACAGTTCAAACAAGCTGTTTGAGTATCTGGCTGCCGGCAATCCGGTCATCGCCAACATCGATGAGGGGAAATACCCGATCATTTCCAAATATCAATGTGGCAAGGTTGTGAAAGCCGGTTCGTCCGCTGATTATGCCAAAGGCGTAGAGTTCTTTATGAACATGAATGAAGAAGAAATGAGCAGGTATAAAGAACGCGCGTTGGAAACCGCAAAGCTGTTTGATACAGATGAGATAAATCGCCAATGGCAAGAAATCATGGCGAAGCATATAGAAAAAAAGAATTGCTGATCGAGCGTTGAAGACGGGACAGGGTGGAATAATGAAAAAAGTAGTATTGGTTTTTGGGACCAGACCTGAAGCGATCAAGATGTGTCCATTGGTGAACGAGCTGAAAAAACGGAAAGGTATCAAAACGATAGTATGCGTTACTGCACAGCATAGACAGATGCTGGATCAGGTGCTTGAAACCTTTCATGTTGTTCCGGATTATGATCTGAACATAATGAAGGAAAGACAGTCATTGTTCGACATCACCACGTGCATTCTCAAGTCCATACGGGAAGTGCTGGAAGCGGAGAAGCCGGATGTGGTTTTGGTTCATGGAGACACCAGCACGACCTTTGCGGCAGCGTTGGCGTGCTTCTATCTGCAGATCCCTGTGGGCCATGTTGAAGCCGGACTGCGCACGTATAACATTTATTCGCCATATCCGGAAGAGTTCAACAGAGAAGCGGTATCCATCGTATCCCAATATAATTTTTCTCCGACGCCGTTAAGCCGGGACAACCTTCTTCGTGAAGGGAGAGATCCGAAAACGATATTTGTCACGGGGAATACGGTTATTGATGCCATGCAGCACACGGTGAGGAGCGATTATCATCACCCCGAACTGGATTGGGTTGGGAATGACAAGCTGATTTTCATCACTGCTCACCGTCGTGAGAATCTTGGGATGCCCATGCACCGCATGTTCAGAGCGATTCGGCGGGTTCTGAATGAGCATCCGGAATGCAAAGCGATTTATCCCATTCACATGAATCCGGCTGTGAGGGAGGCTGCGGAACAGGAACTGGGTGATTGCGACCGCATCCACATCATTGAACCGATCGAGGTGTTCGATTGTCATAATTTTGAAGCACGGAGCTTCCTTTGCTTGACGGATTCCGGCGGGATACAGGAAGAGTGCCCGTCTTACGGAGTGCCGGTCCTTGTCATGCGGGACACCACTGAACGGCCTGAAGGGGTGAAGGCCGGCACGTTGAAGCTGGTCGGGACGGATGAGGAGACGATCTACAGGACTTTTAAGGAGCTCCTGGAGAACCAGGAAGAATATGAAAGAATGTCGCATGCGAGCAATCCTTATGGAGACGGCCATGCGTGCGAACGTATCGCAGATGTGTTGGAAAAAGGCGTTTGCAAGGAGTGGATGCTGTAAACAAATGAAGCGGAGAGGATAATGGCATGCAAGTATACGATAAGGAGCTGTTGCGGAAGGTTCAGCAAAAAGATTTGGAAATGGCGAAAGTTTTCGTTGATTTTTGCCGGAAGAACGGTTTGCTGTGCTATTTCTGCGGGGGCGGCTGCATAGGTGCTGTGCGCCATAAGGGGTTTATTCCCTGGGATGATGACCTTGATTTTTTCCTTCCAAGAGAGGATTATGAAAAAGTAAAGCTCTTTTGGAAAGACACAGATCAATACATCTTGCTGTACCCGTCTGAAAACTATAACGATCATAGTATGTACATTACCCTGCGGGATAAGACGACAACGATGATCAAACCCATACAAAAGGACATGGATATTCCTCATGGGCTGGCTCTGGACATCTTTCCTTTGGACGGATACCCAAAAAGCACGATCCAAAGGAAATTTCAAGTGGCATGGGCACTGATCTATCAGCTGTACTGTGCGCAGCTGGTTCCGGTCAATCACGGAGGTTTAGCAGGGTTGATCGGGAAGATCGGTTTATCATTGATCAAGAGCCCCAAACAAAGATATAAGATCTGGACCCTGGCCGAGAAGCACATGACGAAATACCGTATCGAAGATTGCGATGCGATAACAGAGATCTGTGCCGGGCCCCATTATATGAAAAACAAGTATCCCAAACGGTGCTTTTCCGCGGCAAAGTATCTGGATTTTGAAGACACTCAGATGCCTGTTCCGATCGGATACGACGAGTACTTGCGAATAGCCTTTGGCGATTATATGAAGCTGCCGCCAAAGGAAAAGCAGGTGCCAAGCCATGATGCGATTATCGTGGATGTAGATAATCCATACGACAAATATAAAGGCGAATATTATTTGACCGACAGGAGATAGACATGGAGCCAAAACTATCCATAATCGTTCCGGTTTACAATGTTGAAAAGTATCTTCCAAAGTGCCTGGATTCCATACTTGAACAAAGCATTCAAGAACTGCAGATACTGGTGATCGATGATGGATCAACGGATAATAGCGGCGCCATCTGCGATGCATACGCGCAGAAGGATTCTCGGATCCAAGTTTTTCACAAGGAAAACGGGGGATTGAGCAGCGCAAGGAACTTCGGAATAGAGAAGGCTACAGGAGAATACATCGGGTTCGTAGACAGTGACGATTACATCGATGCGGATATGTATGCAACATTGATGGCGTTGATGCAAAAGTATGATGCAGAGATGTCCATGTGTGGGCTATATGACATCTTTGACGGAAAACCGCGAAAGGTATTCCAGGAAACGGAAGAGTTTGCGGTGAATAGCGAAGAAGCAATAAAGATCGTGCTCGAGGCAAAAATCGTATCGGTCACGGCTGTGAACAAGCTGTACAAGCGGTCCTTGTTTGACACCATTCGGTATCCGGTTGGAAAAACCGCTGAAGATGCTTTTGTCATTTTGAAACTCCTGGATTGCTGCAAAACGATAGCCATCACCACCCAACAGAAGTATTACTACATTCACAGAAGCGACAGCATCACCACAAACGCATTCAGCGAAAAGACATTGCATGCTATCGAGGCATATGAGGAAAATTTCAGGTTTGTGGAAGAAAAATACCCGACGCTGATCGAAACGGCGAAAATGAGATTGTGCTGGGCGAACTTTTATGTTCTTGACAGACTTGTTTTGGTTCGATCGGATCAATACGATCAGGTAAAACAAAGCATACGGCAGTTTTTACGGGACAACACAGGATTTATTTTGAGGAATGAAAACTTTACCTCTTTTCGGAAGCTTTCAGCGGTTGCTCTTTGGATAAGCATGAAGCTGTATAAAGCCTGCGTTCTTTTGCAGAATCAAAGATATAGGATCAAGTAATCTTCTCGGTGTCCGATTGCGCTTTGCTGCAGGATGGCCCGTGGCTACACTGATCGGGAAAGAAAATGGTTTTGTTGAAAATCGATTTGAAAAAGGGAATGGTGACAGCGGCAATAGCAGTATGTATGATTGCTTTGGCAATCATACATAGGATGAACATATTGCTTTCATGCTGCCTGCTCATATGGATCATAGCCGTCACGCTTTCCTTTTTGGATATCAAAAACAACATCGCCATTTTCTGCTTTTTGATCAGCTTTTTTGTTTTTCTCCTGGGCAGACAAGTCGTTTATTCTGTTTTTGACAGGCAGGAGGTCTATTCGTTTTTAAATATCACAAACAATAAAACGTATTTCCTTTTACTTGTCTCGCTTATCAGCGTGTGCCTTGGAACGAAAATTGCGCCAAGAAACACAGAGGGTATCGGCTTCATCGACAGAGAACGGGATCGGGACAATTATGCGGTTGCCTGTAGGATCGTGTATTATATCTGCTACCTGTTCTCCATCGTGCAGGTCCTTTTTCAAATAGTATATGTGAGGAGAGTAGGATATTTAGCTTCATACACGGTGGATGCCGGAGGAGCGGGAATCCCCTCCGTGGTGTACTATTTTTCATCCTTTACACCGGTCGCCTTAAGTCTGTATTTAGCCACCTTCCCTCCCCGGAACAGCTCGCTCATTGAGCTGGCCATGTTTGAGGTATATGGAGGGCTGAGCATGCTGACGGGGCAAAGATACCCCTTTGTCGGTATAAGCATGTTTGTGCTTTCTTATGTCGTTATACGGAGCAGACATGAGGAGGGGTGGGTAAAAAGGAGATATTACGCATATGCGGTCATCGCCTTGCCCCTGCTGATCATTCTGCTCACCGCATTTGATTCCATAAGGCTGGGGCAGTCCTTCACATTCAGGAACATCGGGGATACGATCATCACTTTTTTGGATCAACAGGGGGGGAGCATCAACACGATCCGGAGAACGATCTATAACGCGAAAGAATTGAAAGACATGCATTTTGTTTCTTTTCAGGGGACATATTCAGCGCTGTTTGAGAATTTTCTTGCAAGAAGGCTGTTCGGGGTGGAAACGTATTCAGGCAACTCTATTGAACGAGCGATGGCAGGTCATGACCTGTCTGCCAGGTTGTCGTGGATAGCCTATGGGGATGGGTATCTGAATGGTTTAGGAACGGGCAGCTCATTTGTCGCGGAACTCTTTCATGACTTTGGAGCCGTCGGGGTCATTCTCGGAAGCCTCTTTTATGGCGTCGTCCTTGGAAAAGTAAGCCGAATTGAGCCGGGCAAAAAGCTAAAGAACGGGATCGGCCTTGCCATGATGTATTATTTGTTTTTATCCCCAAGAGGAGGATTCGATTCGTTTGTGGGCAGTATCTTCAGGATATACTCATTGTTTTTCTTTTTCATTATTATTCTGATCGCCTGGGTGTTGAACAGTATTGGTTTTAGCAGAGAAAAAGGGGATATCGAGAGTGAAAAAAATAGTGATCGTCGTATATGACATTTCTGTTCTTGGAGGGGCTGAACGCGTAACGACGAGCGTTGCCAATGAATTGTCCAACTATTACGAGATCGTTATTCTGTCGCTTATGGGCGACAGAGTCAACGACGTATATAAGCTGAAGAAGGAGATCCGTGTCGAGTTTTTAGGCATCAAACCTTCGCAACTGCGCACGCAAATCATATCGTGTTTTGATCCTCTGAAAAAGTTCCTGAAAAAACAACGCGCTGATGTGGTTTTGTTGGAGGGGAATTATTGCGGATTGCTATGCTCTTCTGTCAGGCTTTTTTGCAAGACTAAGTTTGTGTTCTGCGATCACGGATCGTTTTTGAGTCAGTATAATGAAAAACGGATACGCTACAGCAGAAGGATAGCTACTTTGCTATGTGATCACACGGTGGTTTTGACCGAACGATCAAGAGATGACTATATTAAGTACTTCCACCTCAACGAAAAGAAGATCACCTGCATTTATAATTGGATCGATGAGTCGGCCATCGATTTTCATCGAGCGTATAACAGCGCATCAAAATCCATCATTTCGGTTGGAAGATTTGGCAGAGAAAAGGGATATGATCTGTTGGTCCAAGTCGCAAAAAAGGTGATGCCCAATCACCGAGATTGGAGATGGCTGATATATGGAAATGGAGAAACTTTTGAAGAGATCAAGGAAGCGGTAAAAAAAGAAGGCATAGACGACCTGGTGGTTTTGATGGGGGAAACGAAAAATATACGCGAAGCGTATGAAAATGCTTCTTTTCTCGTTCTTCCATCCTATCGGGAGGGCATGCCGTTGGCTCTTTTGGAAGGGAAATGCTATAAGCTCCCGCTTGTAAGCTTTGATATCATATCTGGGCCAAAAGAGATCATCCTTGATCGGGTAAACGGCTTTTTGATCGAACCGTACAATGTTGACAGCATGGCGGAGAGGATTGAAGACCTAATCCGCTGCCCGGACTTGAGGATCAGCATGGCGGATCATGCCTATGACAATATCGAAAGCTTTCGCATGGGCTCCATTGTGCGTTCATGGAGAAAACTGATAGAGGAGACATTGGGATGAATGCAAACCCTGCAGGGAACCGGCTTCCCTGTGCCGGATGGGTTGAATACCCCCACTGCGCAGAGGCAGAGCACGCGATGTTGGTGCAGAGGATATCTGTTCGGTGACAGTACAAGATACGGCTTTTGCCGGGTCGATCGTCTGTACGGGGCAAAACAGAAGGTGCGTTAGTTTCATTTTCAAGGGATACGATAAGCAATGGAATCAGGACAGGCAATCAAAAACATTAGATCAAGCATAATCCTGCAGATAGCAACGGCGCTTTCCGGCTTTATTCTGCCGCACTTTTTCATAAAATATTACGGGTCTGCCATCAATGGAATGGTTTCTTCGATCACCCAATTCCTTTCCTATCTGGCTCTTGTAGAGGCCGGCATCAGTGCTTCTGCCATTGTGGAACTGTATAAGCCGCTGGATGAAGGAAACGAAGAGGAAAGAAACTATGTATTGAGCGCCACGAAAAAGTTTTATCTTCAGTCCGGGATCATCTATGTTTCTTTGCTTGTTGTATTGCTGTTCTCTTATCCTTTGCTGATAGAGGGGCAAACGGATCGGATCACAACGGTGCTGATGATCCTCGTCCTTGCAGGCAGCAACATCATTGATTATTTCGTTCTCGGCAAATACCGTGTGTTGCTCTCCGCCGATCAAAGGCTATATGTGTTGAACAATATCCAAAGTATCGGAACGGCTTTGAACGTTGTTTTCTCGATCGTATTGATGCTGCTTAATCAAAGCGTTATTCTTGTCAAGTTTGTTGCGACATTCATCTATGCCTGCCGCGCCATCTTTGTGGTCAAATATGTTGACAGGAACTATCGCAATATCAGCTTTACTGTAGCCACGCTGAAAACGGCCCTGCCGCAGAGATGGAATGCTCTGTTTCATCAAATCGTCGGGGTGATCTGCAACAACACGGATATTATACTGATCACTGTTTGCCTGGGCTCTCGCTCGTTGATTGAAGCGAGCGTGTACTATGTGTTTAGCCTTGCAACAAACATGTTCACATCGTTGGCGAATTCTCTCTCCAATGCGATAACTCCGACTTTTGGCAGGCTTATGGTTTCCGAGCATAAGGAAAACTTTGAAAGCGCATTTGACACTTTTGAATTCCTGTATTTCATTCTGTTCTTTTCCATTTATTCGTGTGTGTTTGCGCTCCTGCTGCCGTTTGTCTCTGTTTATACGGCATCGGTAAGCGACGCAAATTATATCAGGCCAACGTTAGCTTTGTTATTTGCGACCATGGGGTTGGTACAGAACATCCGTATCCCCTCATTATCCGTTATTTGTGCTGCGGGGCATTACAAACAAACACAATGGAGAGCTTTTGCTGAAGCGGCGATCAATTTGTCCGTTTCCATCGTGCTGATTTTCAGACTTGGGATCGCCGGAGCTGTTATTGGCACGATTTGCTCATACACATACAGGTCATTTGATTCGATCATCTATATCAGCCGGTTTTTTGACCACCAGATACTCGGCAGAACCTTCTCGAGGCTGCTTCGGAATGGCGCTGTGCTGGTTGGGGCGGTATATTTGATTGACAGGAACATGGGCATGATCAATTCGTGGATGGATTTTTTCCTCAAGGGGTTTTTGCTTTTTTTGATCACCGGTTCTTTGTTTGTCCTTGCAAATTATTTGTTTGAACCGAAAAAACTAAAGGTTCATTTTGCATATATACAACAGCGCATTCAACGAAAGGGGAGAATGGAATGACTACAGCAATAGTAATAGCCGGCGGATCGGGAGCAAGAATGGGCCAGGACATACCCAAACAGTTTATCAACGTATATGATAAACCGGTTCTTATCTATACGCTTGAAGGCTTTCAAAAGCACCCAATGATAGACGCGATAGAGGTCGTATGCATCGATGGTTGGCATGACATTCTTTGGGCCTATGCCAAACAGTTTAACATTTCCAAACTCAAATGGGTCATATCAGGCGGAAAGACTGGCCAAGAGTCGATCCGAAACGGTGTTTTCCATTTGGAAGGAAAAGCAGATCCGGAGGACATTATCATTATTCATGACGGCATTCGGCCGCTCGTGGATGAGACTGTGCTGACAGATGTGATCAGGAAAGCTCAGGAATACGGAAACGCCGTCACATCCCTTCCCTATAATGAGCAGATATTTGTGGTGGATGACAGCATCAGCACGGTGAAATTCATTCCCCGGGAAACACTTCGCAGAGTATCCACCCCTCAGGCGTACCGGTTTGATCTTTTGGACAGCAAGTACCATGAGGCGTTTGAAAAGGGAATCGGGATCTATGGTTCCCATTATACCAACACAATGATGGTGGAATTAGGCGTCCGGCTGTATTTTGCGGCTGGATCGGACAAGAATATTAAATTGACCACGAAAGACGACTTGGAGATGTTCAAAGCCTATTTGAAAGCAGACAAGGATAATTGGTTAAAGTAGGGGATTGAGGAAAATGGACTTTTATCAAAACAGCAAGTACATGGAAGATGTAAAGTATGTGGCCGGGCTTGATCTTCCATGGGAGCGTCTGCGTGGCAAAAAAGTGATGCTGTCGGGGGCAACCGGCTTGCTTGGAAGCTTTTTTATCGATGTCATATCGGAAAAGAACAGACACGATGACCTCGACTGCACGGTGTATGCTCTGGGACGCAACAAAGAAAAAATCAAGTCACGGTTTGGAATGCAGGCTGCAGATCCGCATTTTGTGTTTATTCAATATAATGTTAAGGATGCGCTTGTTTATGAGGAAATCGGAACGGTTGAGTATGTCATCCATCTTGCATCCAACACGCATCCTGTGCAGTATGCAACCGATCCGATCGGGACGATAACGACAAATATTCTTGGCCTGCAAAACATGATGGACTTCGCGGTGGGGCACCGTGCCAGGCGCTTCGTTTTTGCATCGTCCAATGAAGTCTATGGGGAAAATCGCGGGGATGCGGAGCTTTTTGATGAAAGGTATTGCGGATACATTGATTCAAATACCCTGAGAGCCGGATACCCGGAGAGCAAAAGGTGCGGGGAGGCATTGTGCCAGGCATACAAAACTCAAAAAAATCTGGACATTGTCATTCCTCGTTTTACCCGTTCCTATGGCCCTACCATGCAAATGTCCGATACAAAGGCAATCAGCCAGTTTATCAAGAAGGGCATTGCAGGGGAAGATATCGTTCTAAAATCAGCCGGCACCCAGTATTATAGCTATCAGTATGTGGCGGATTCAGTGAGCGGCCTGTTGACGATCATGCTTCGCGGCGTTAACGGCGAAGCCTATAATATCGCTGAAAAGCATAGCGATATCATGTTGAAGGATCTTGCGGCACTTATCGCTGAGGCGAGCGGAAAAAAGGTTGTGTTTGATGTCCCGGATAAGATAGAAGCTTCCGGATATAGCACGGCGACAAAAGCGAGACTGGATGGAAGCAAATTAGAGAAGCTTGGGTGGAAACCGAAATACGATATTCGGACGGGGATAGAAAGAACATTGGCCATACTAAAAGAGATGCAGGAAGACAAATGATCCCTTTCGTTTGCATGAGCAGGCGCAAGACAGAAAAAACAGGGCTGTTTCCGCAGCCCTGTTTTTGCGTTTGAAAGATCAGGAGGTTGCTTCTTCCCGCTTGCGGGCGAGGGCGATGAGGGCCATGCAGACCATGAAGCCCAGGGCCACCAGGGGGCCGGCGGTCCGGATCGCCTTTTTGATGAAGGCGCCGGAGAGCAGCCGGGGAGCGAAGTAGTCGTATCGGGTCACGGCAATGGTCAGCTCGTTGATATTCTGGTCGCCATAGGCCTGCAGCATGGTCTTGAAGTCAGCCAGGATGGCATCGCTTTCGGCAACCAGGGTGCGGATGCTTTCCTCCAGCTTTGTACGGCGGGCGTTGGTCATCTGCTCGGCGGCCGCAGCGGCAGCGGCCAGTTCTTCCTCCGTCATGGCGGCCACGGTGCCGGCGGAGGCATCTTTCCCATCATCCTGGGCGGAGGTCTGAGACGAATCATCGCCCAGCAGATCAGACAGCAGCAGCTCATAGGTGGAGATCTGGTAGTTGATCGCGGTGATGCCGTCGGCAATCTCCTTGCGCCGGCCCATCAGCGTGTCATAGGTTTCGGAGGAATTGCCGTCGATCTTGGTCAGGGCATCGGTGGTCCGCAGGTAGATGATCTCGTTCTTTTCATAGGAATCGATCAGGGCATCCAGCTTTTTCAGCTCCTTGTCCTGCTTGTCCAGCTGATTGTTGAGGGAGCGGATCTCAAACCGATACTGGGTGAGCAGACGGGCGGGATCCTTCGTCAGGGCGTTGATCGTCAGCTCCGCGTTCAGCCGGTTGATATTGCTGTCGATCAGGGTGTTCAGGCGCACGCTGATGTCGTTGAATCCTACGCCCTTCCAGCGGAACGAGGGATCCTTGTCATAAAGCTCCAAAGCATATCTGGACCAGGAGGACAGCTGCTCCTTGATGATCTGAAGCTGCTGCGGATAGTCATAGGAATCGATGGAGAAGAGGGAGATGTCCGTGTCCAGCCCAAAGGCATATGCTCGGGCGAAGTATGCCCGATAGGCCTCCAGAATGTTCTGAAGGAGCGAGGACAGCTGCCCTTTGGAGAGGGAGCGGTCGAAGTCGTTGTATAGGGCGATGCTGAAGGTGGTGGGATGATAGTCCCCGATGGTCAGCTCACGGCTGACGGTGAAGTTCAGCAGGGATTCATAGTGCATGACCTGGTCCGCCATGTTGTCCGGATAGACGCCGGAGGCCACCAGGTTGGGACGGATCTGATCCGGGGTGTAGGTTCCTTCCAGGGAAGCCCCCTTGAGCCCCTCGGTCAGGACCTCGTCCCGGGCAACATCCCGGAGATCAAAGGCGGCGCCGTTGGGAGCGACGCCGGCGGCGGCCCCGTCGAAGGTGAACACCAGCGTGGCGGAGGCATAGGTGGGGGGTGGATTGCCGAAGAACAGAGCGGCAGTCAGGATCAGCCCAACGATGCCGCAGGCAAGGAGCACCAGGATCGTCGTTCTCAGCCAGTTGATTTTCTTTGCCTTTTTCATCACCGTGCCACCTCCTTTCGAGCCGTCTCATCCTTTTTGAGCCTGAATTCCGGCGCTAATCCGCTGATGAACCAGCATCCGCAGGCGATGAAGAGCCCCGCAATTCCGCCAATGGCCATCTTCTTTGCGTTGGCGGTAAGGAAGCTTTGGGTCTTGCCCTGGGCCACGGAGTGGTCCGCATAGGTGGTGAAGAAGGGGCTTTCGATGATCTCTTCAAATTGATCCCGGATCTGGGTGTATGCTCTGTGGCAGATATCGATGACGACGGAAAGCTCCTGGGTGGCCTGCTCCGGGTCGAAGGATGCAGGGGCGCCGGCATCGCTCAATCTGGTGAGCTTGTCCTGCAGGTCCGATATCTGGGTTTCCAATTCAGCGACCCTGGCATAGTTGTCCGCCTGTTCGATGATGAGGTTGTTGTAGTAATCCGTGGTGGTCTTGGTAGATTTGGCGGTATCGCTTTCCTGCATGGAGACGAAGATCTCGTCGTTTTTATAGTTCCTCAGGATATCCTGATTGGTGGCGATGTTCTCGTTGATGGCATCCAGACGGGTCTGTGCGTTGCGCAGCTGGTATTGATAGCTGGTGGCCATGGCGTCCCGATCCCGAACGATGTTGTTGGTATACACGAAGGAGTACAGGTAGTCCACATCCACCACACGCACGGTTTCCAGCTCGTCCATGAGATTCTCCAAGGAGCGCCCGGTGCGCCAGGAGCGATAGGCCTTGATCTCATCCGGCTTGTTGTCGCAGAAGGTGTACAGGTTCTGCACCGCGGTGCGCAGCAGATCCAGACTCTCCTGGATATCCATGGCGTGGATATCGATGGCGGAGATCTCGTCGTCAGGAAGCTTGATGTCCGCATAGGTGGACACCAGATATTCGTTGTAGGCGGACAGTATCCGGTCCAGCACCAGCCGCAGCTCCGCATCCGTCAACTCGTAGGCTTTGAGCCCGAAGCCGTTGGTCAGCGAAACCACGAAGCTGTTGATATAGGTGAGGTCGATGTTCTGAACCTGGGCATAGGCCGCAGCGTTCTTGTCATCCATCATGCGGGAAGCCACCTCCTGCTGGCGACGGCTGTCCTCGGTCAATATCCGGTCGATGCGGACATTGTCCCGCAGCTCGGGAAAGCTTATGGGCCGGGACAGGGACAGCCCTTCCAGAGCAGCCTGCAGCACATAGGAGGAGGTGATCTGATTGAGGTCCAGCTCCTGGCCGTCCGGGGCCGTCAGATCCTTCACCAAATCGCTGGAAACGATCTTGCCCGCAGCGTTCTTTTGCGTCACATCATACTTGAGCGTCACCACGGAGGAGACGGTCAGCGGCTTTTTGTTGAACTGATACAGCAGCAGGGGGGCGCAGATGCCCATGGTCAGGCACAGCAGCATGACCCAGGCATAGATGCGCAGCTTTCGTTTCATGTTGCGGAACACCCGCCTCAGGTCGATCTCGACCATATTGCTTCCGCCCGGACGGTTCACAACCAGGTTGATCTGCTGGCCGTTGCCCGCAACCGGAATCAGGTCTTCCCGATGTTCGATTTTTTCCAAATGGATACCTCCGATCCGGCCCTTTTAGGCGCAGGTATACATACTTATACAAAGTACGCTAAATTATATCATGGGCACCGGGAAAAAGCAACGGGGCGGCATATATTTACAGCGTGCAGCCTCGGCCTATGGCAGCCGGCCCTCCCGCTCCGCCTGGACCACGGCGTCGTAATCGAAGGGCTCCGTGGCGATGGGGGGGAAGCTGTCCTCGTAGAACCGCCAGAAATAGGGCTTGACCTTGCACTGCTGATTGGTCCACATGAAGCAGCGGTGCTTGTGGACCCGGCTTATCAGGGGATCGAAGTGGTACCAGCCGGTACCGATGTTGACGATCAGCCAGTAATGGTGAGTGGCGCCGCCCCGACGGGTGACGCTCATGTAGGAGATGTTGAGCTCGTCCAGCAGGGCTCGGGTCAGGGAATATACGGTGAAGCAATCGCCCCGCCCCTCCTTGTTGCCCCGGATGGCCTCCCGGCGCCAGTCCGTTTTGTTGGAGGAACCGGTGTAATAGACCCGGTTCCGCACATAGTTGAATACAGCGTTCAGCTTTTCGGCGGTGACCATGTCGGGCGTCAGGATCTTGCCCAGCACGGCCTGGGCCATTTCATGGACCGCTTCCTCGGTCGCAGCCGGCTCCACCAGGGTATAGGTGCAGCTCTTGGAGGCACTGTTCCCGCTTTTGTCCGTGGCGGTGTAGGTGACGGTATACCGGCCCTTTTGGGTGAGGATCACCTGGCTGTCCACGGTCATGTCCACCCGGCCGTCTACGGCATCCTCGGCGTAGGCCTCTTGCAGATACAGGATGGGCTCCCCCACATAGCCGCTGCGGTTCACCACTCCGTAGAGAACGGGGGGCGTGTCGTCCACCTGCAGCGTCAGGGGGAAGGTGACGGTGGTTTCGTTCCCGACCGCATCCATGGCGTGGACGGTGAAGGTTTGGGGCTGGTCGTTGTTGAAGTCGGGGGCCTGCAGGAAGGAGAGGACCGTTTGGGTCACATCCTCCACCTGGAGCAGCTGTTCCGGTGACAGCTCATGCAGGGTATAGAAGGGGCCCTCCTGCAGCGTGAGCACGGGGGCGGTGGTGTCCACCAGGGTCACCATGACGGTCTCCGCGCTGCTTCCCAGCTGGACCCGGATGGGATAGGTGCCGGGCACGTTGGCCATAAAGGGCTCCGGGATCGCCTCCGGATGGCCCAAATCCTCCCCGGTGAGCAGGGCGTTCTTCGCCTCCACGGTCACATTGCCCAGGGAGGAATAGAGGACCTGGGCGGGCACATCCGTCTGGTTGCCGCCGGCGTCCGTCACCCGCACGAGGATGTTCTGGATCTCCCGGCTGTCGGGATCGGGAGCCAGGGCAAAGGAATAGCTCAGGGCCGTTTCGTCCTCCGCTTCCGTCAAAAAGGCTTCCGGCGAAACGGATTCCCCCGGCGACAGGATCAACAGCTGTCCGGCCCCGGAGGGGGCCACCGTGTCCTGGACCGCCAGGGTGGAAGTGAAAATGCGTCCGTTTTCCGGGCATTGGATCCGCAGCGGATACGCCCCCGGCGTCCGCAGCATCTCCTCGGTGATGGGGTCCAAAAGCTGCCCATGGAAGCCCTCGCTCAAAAAGGACTCCACGGTGGGGGCGGGGCTGCCGGCCTCCACGACGACCTGGTCCACCGTGGCCCGGATGTTGGCGGCGGCTGTCACCGTGCTTTGGTTGCCGCTGCCGTCCTCCAGATGGATGATCACCGTTTGCGTGCCGGCGGGGGAGAAGTCATAGGCTTCGGCGAAGCTCACCCCCACCCGATCCGCGTCCTTCAGATCGGTGATGAACTGATCCGGGGTGGGCTCATAGCCCGAGGGAAACTCCACCGTCACGGGCTGAGCGGTGGGGGCGGTGGTGTCCGCCACGATCAGCAGGCAGGGCACCACCCGAAATCGGGTGACCACCTGCACCAGGTGCCGTCCCAAGGAAAGATCCTCCTTGGCGGAATAGCAAAAGGCTCCTTCCGCCCGGCAGAAGGCAGCGGCAGGCGGCAGACCCTCCCCAAATTCTCCGTGAACCACGGGGGATACGCCGTGATACATCCACAACAAAAACACCGCCAGCACCAGCAGAATGGCCAGCAGGTACAGCAAAACTGTCCGCCCTCGTTTGCGGGGGGCGGCCATATCCTCATGATTCAGTTGGCTTGCATCCGTTTCCATGGCTACATCATAGCACTTTCTGCAGAATTGAACCATCCCGGAGGGAATAGTTCACAATTTGGCAACGGTTTTTTGCAGAAAAAGGGGGACAGCCTGCGCTGCCCCGCCAAAAGATGGGGGATTCTCTTTGATCACGCCCTTTTGCTGAGGGCGTCGGGGGCAGAAAGGCCTGCCTTGTGGAGCAGCAGAGCGCCGATGAACAGCAGGGCCTGGCCGACGGTGTTGACGCTTTGAGCGACCCAATGCATGGAGGCCTGGGCAAAGTCGCGGCTGGACAGATACCCCATCATCATGGAGAACACGAAGGATAGGATGAACAGGGGAATGGCGGCCTTCTTCACCTTTCGGGCCAGGTAGACCAAGCCGGCGGACATGCCCAGGTTTCCCAGCACGGTGAGCATGACCCAAACCATGGTGAGGGACCGGGCCTGTCCCTTGCCCTTGCCATACATGAGCGACAGCATGCCCACGGCCAAAAGCACGAAGCCAATGGACTGGCTGGGGAAAAAGCCCCTGTTGAACAGCTCCACGGGGGCAACGCCCAGGGCACACTGCAGCTTCCACACCGCCTTGAAGAAGCCGGCCAGCAGAACCACCGCCGCCCCCAGGGGCAGCAGCAGCCCGGAGCACAGGTTCAGCTTATTCCTCAGATCCCGATACAGGATCACCCAGGCCGCGCCAAAGAGCAGCACCGGCAGAAAATCCATCAACGCCATGGGAATCGTCATCGTTCCATCCTCCTTGCAGTTGTCTGTTATACGGGCATAACCACGGTTTTGAAGAAGGTCTCGGCCCCCTCCTTGCCCAGCGTTTTGGTGAGAGCGGCGGTGGAGGGGTTCCCCTCCCGAACCATCCGCTGTTGAAAGGCATGCAGGCCCGCCATGTTCTCCGGCTTCACCGGGGCGGCAACCGCCTGTTCCCTGTAGGCAGTCAGGGCGTCCGTGGCCATTTGATCCAGCCGATGCCTGTCCCCGGTCTTGATCAGGGAGCCCGCCATGCGCTCGGAAACGTACCAGGCGGGCTTTTCGGCATAGTCCGCCACATCGGCATAGGGAGCGCTGGCGGCCAGCAGCCGATCCTTGTCGGCTCCATCGGCGGTGCAGTCGTAGTATTCCACATAGCACAGGTGCTTCTTTCCCATGTCCATGGTGTCGATGAGCAAAAAGGGCACGTTCTTCCCCGTGTTGGGGGTCACCACCACGGTGACCAGCTTCATGAGTCCCAGCATGGCCTTTGTTTTCAGCACGCACAGGTTCCCCAGGCCGTCCACCTCGAACTGCTCCAGCTGAAAGCGCATCAGAAGGCCGCCCATGGCCCGATATCGTTCAGGCGTGATCTCCCTGAGTCGGAACCGTTCCCGCAACACAGCCACTGCGTCCATGCCTTCACCTCCCCGTGCTTTGCTCATAGTATACTCACCGAAGCCGACTTTTGCAAGCGCGGCTCCGGGATCAAAGATGCAGCACCTTGCGCAGCTTCTCTGAGAGGAGCAGGGATAGAGCCATCTTCACCAGGTCGGGAATGATAAAGGGGATCACGCACCAGGCCATGGCCGTGCCCAGGGCGATGGGACCGCTCTGCCTCGCGTACACGAACATGAACCATGCCGTGCCGAAGGCATAGCACAAAACCAGCCCCAGGAGCATAGAGGCAATCTGAATCCACCTTTTTCCTTTTCCCAGGCGCTCCCCCAGCCAGTAGACCAGGCCCATGGGGATGAATCCCAAGAGATATCCCCCGGTTACCCCCAGCAGGATCCCGATCCCGCCGCTGAAACCGGCAAACACAGGGAGGCCCAGGGCTCCCAGCAGCAGATAGACCACGATGGCTGCGGTCCCCCGCTTGCCGCCGATCAGCCCCAGGCTGCAGAAGATGGCGAAGGTCTGCAGCGTGAAGGGGACTGCCGCCGGAATGCTGATCCAGGAGCATACCGCCATCAGCACGGCACACACCGCCACATAGACAAGATCCTTCGTTTGAAAGCCCTTATGCTTCTTTTCCATCTACCCATCCTTCCTGCGTGTTCCTGCACAATGCCATCCATTGGCAGTCAGCGCAAATCTGCCCAAATCCTTCGGTTTGGAGCACTTTTTCTACCGCCGCGAGGGAAAGGGCACGCCAGCTGCCCCTTTGCTCATAGGAGAGGCCCAGGGCCCTCAAAACGCCCCGGTCCATGCGATCCACCTTTTCCTGGGCGGCGCAGCGGCCGCCCGCGGCATGAGGGCAGGCGGCGCAAACATCGTCTGTGCCTTCGACCAGCCGGATCTCTTCGTTCGGATCGGCCTTCAGCCGGCACACAAGCTCGTTCATGTGGGCGGAAAAGCTCTCGTCATATCCCTTGCCGGTATACTTTTGAATGCACAAAAGGTGATGGGGGCGCAGCTTCATAGCCGGGGCCTCACGCTCACCTCTCCGGAGGACAGGGCCTCGGTGGAGCCGTCCTCATAGCGAACCAGCAGGCGGCATTCCTCGTCGATGTCCAGGGCCATGGCCGGCCGCATGGCGCCGTTTTGAATGACATGGATCGGCTGGCCGATCAAAAAGCTTCGCCGCTTGTATTCCCGGGCAAAGCCGCCGTTTTCCAAATCCGTGCACACCTCATGAAAGTTTCGCAGAAACTGGGCCGCGAGCCGACTCCGCAGATCCCGCTGACGCTCCAAAGCGATGGGGCCGGCGATGCTCTTGATTTCCTCGGGGAAGCCCCCCTCCGGCTCATACACGTTGAACCCGATGCCCATGATGGCCCAATCCAATCCGCCGCTCTCCAGATCGATGGAAGCCTCCGTCAGGATGCCGCAGGTCTTTTTGCCGTCGATCAGGATGTCGTTGACCCACTTGATCCGGGGCTGCCGGTCCGTGCAGGCCTCGATGGCGCGGCAGGCCGCCACCGCCGCCGCCGTGGTGATCCGAACGGCCTGCCGGGCGGAGAGCCGGGGCGTCAAAAACACGCTCAGATACACGCCGCTGCCGGCAGGGGAAACGAAGCTCCTGCCCATGCGGCCCCGCCCGGCGTTTTGGCTTCCGGCGATGACCGCCCGCCAGGGGGCATCCGCCACCCTGCCTTGGATCCCCCGCAGCTCCGGAGCCATCCGTTTGAGATAGGTGTTGGTGGAATCCACCTGCTGCAGCACCTCCAGCTCAAACAGGGGCGCGGCATCCCCCAGATACCGAAGGACGGCGCTTTTGCTGACGGCGTCGCTGCTTTGGCTCAGACGATAGCCCCTTTTGCTGGCATCGATCCGATAGCCCTCCTCCTCCATCTGGCGGATGCATTTCCAAACCGCTGCCCGGGTGATGCCCAGGCTGTCCGCGAGGGTGCTTCCGGAAACGAACCCCTCGCCGGCATCCTCCAACAGCGCCGCAACCTGCTGTCTGGCATTCATGCTCCACGCCTCCTTCGCCTGTGATCGCTCTTTTTCGTCCAGTACCATAGCACAAAGAAAGCAGGATGTCAACTTTTTTCATTTTCAAAAGTTGACATCCTGCTTTGAACAGCCTTGCTTTGCCGTCAGTCCTCGATGCCCTTGAGCAGGGAGGCGGTCAGCTTGTCCAGCCAATCCCCCTCGAAAAGCTCGATGAGCCCCGCATCCACGGCGGCGGAGAGCTTGGGCGTGATGGGGATGCGGGCGGCTTCGGGAATGCGGTTCTTCTCGGCGATCTCCTCCAGATGGCTTTCGCCAAAGAGATAGTGCTTCTTCCCGCAGTCGGGGCACTCGAAATAGCTCAGGTTTTCCACGATGCCCAGGATGGGCACGTTGAGCAGCCCCGCCATCTTCACCGCCTTCTCCACGATCATGCTCACCAGCTCCTGGGGAGAGGTGACCACCACGATCCCATCCACGGGGAGGGACTGCATCACGGTCAAAGGCACATCCCCGGTGCCCGGGGGCATGTCCACATAGAGCACATCCACGTCCTTCCAGACCACATCGGTCCAGAACTGCTTCACCGTGCCGGCGATGACGGGTCCCCGCCAAACCACGGGGGAGGTCTCGTCGGGCAGAAGCAGGTTGATGCTCATCATCTGGATGCCGGTTTTGGATTCGGAGGTGAACAGGGCATCCTCGGTGCCCGTGGCCTTCTCATGGATGCCGAAGGCCTGGGGGATGGAGGGGCCCGTCACATCCGCATCCAGGATGGCGGCTCGGTAGCCCGCCCGCTGGGTGTTCACCGCCAGAAGCGAGGTGACCAGGGACTTGCCGACGCCGCCCTTGCCGCTGAGCACGGCGATGACCTTTTTCACCTTGGACAGGGGATGGGGGGCTTCCTGAAAGCTCCGGGGGTCCCGGCTGTCGCAGTTGGCGGAACAGCTGGAACAATCATGGTTGCATTCTTCCATTTGAATATCGTTTCCCTTTCGTCGTTCTTTTCTATTGGTCTTCCTCCAAAAGGAAGGAAAGCGCTTCGCCAATCTTTTCGTGGACGCAGAGGGTGGCCTGATCGTCCCGGTCCGTTCGGCTCAGGTTGATAAGCACCAGCTCCCTGCCGGAGAAATAGTCGATGAGCCCCGCCGCCGGGTATACCACCAGGGAGGTGCCGCCCACGATCAGGGTGTCCGCCCGCTGGATGTGGGTCACGGCGGAGATCAGGGTGTTGGTGTCCAGCCCCTCGCCGTAGAGGACCACATCGGGCTTGATGATGCCGCCGCAGGCGCAGGTGGGGACCCCCTCGCTGCTTTGGATATAGTCCATGGGGTAGAACTTGCGGCACTTGGTGCAATGGTTCCGGTGGACGCTGCCGTGGAGCTCCAGCACGCTTTGGCTCCCCGCCGCCTGGTGAAGGCCGTCGATGTTCTGAGTGATGACGGCGGTGAGCTTGCCCTGCTGCTCCAGCTTGGCCAGGGCCCGGTGGGCCTTGTTGGGCTTTGCGTCCGGATACAGGAGGTATTTTTTGTAGTAATCATAGAAGATATCCGTGTGCCGCCAAAAGAAATCGTGGCTCAACAACACCTCCGGGGAATGACCGTAGGCGGTTTGAGCCTTGTAGATGCCGTCTGCGCTGCGAAAGTCTGGGATGCCGCTTTCCGTGGACAGGCCCGCCCCGCCCAGAAAGGCGATGCGGCGACTGCTGTCAATAATCTGTTTCAATCTCTCGTTCATAAAAAGCAGTATACCATAGCTGCCCCGGCGGGTCAACGGCTCTTTACCGATCGGCGTATTTGCGCTATACTGCTGGCATATGGAAGATTGGCTGAAGCGGCGTCGATATTTCAACGAGCGTCCCATGCTCTGGGGCATCCCGGGGGTCCTGCTGGGCGCCTTTTTGGCCACGATGCTGGGGGCGGGGCTGCTGTGGCCCCTGGGGGCCGCGGCCCTCCTTTTGGGACTTTTTCTGCTGCGGCGGGAAAAGACCTTCTTTGCACTGCCGTTGCTCCTGGGTCTGCTGCTCATTCGGGGCGCCCTCTTGCCCGCCGTGGAGGTGATCCCCGGCACATATTTGGTCGCCGGCACCGTCATGGACATCCCGGAGCGGGAGAAGGGAGAGACGAAGCTGGTCCTGGGCCGCGTGACCCTGGATGGCAAGCGGGTCCCCGAAGCCCTGGCGCTTACGGTGCCCTTCGATGCTTCCGTGACCTATGGGGACCATCTCTCCCTGAAGGCCCGGGTGACTCCCGGCGGAGGGAGCAGGGCCTGCGCCCTGACCACGGTTCAGTATGAGGGCGAGGCGACAGGGGAGATCACGATTCGGGAGGGGCGGGCAGATCCCCTCTATGGGGTGGCCCTCCGCTGGCAGGGGCGCCTGGGACGGGCGGCGGAAGCCCTGTTCGGCGATCGAGCCGGCGTCGCCAGGGGCATGCTTTTCGGGGACCGGGACGATATCCGCTATCTGACCTTCCTGGCCTATCGCCGCAGCGGTCTGCTCCATCTGCTGACTGTGTCCGGCCTCCACGTGGGGGTGGTCTGCGGGGCGGTGATGCGCCTTGTCCGTGGGCGGCGCAGGTGGCTTCGGTTCCTCCTTTCTGCCCTGATCCTGCTGCTCTTTTGCATGCTCACGGGGCTTTCGCCCGCCTCGGTGCGGGCGGCGGTCATGCTGCTGGCCGTTCACTTTTCCCGGCTCTTGGATCGGCAGGACGATCCCCTGAGCGAGATCGGCTGCGCGCTGACGCTGCTGCTGTGCATCGATCCATGGTTCCTTTTCAGCGCCGGGTTCCGCCTTTCCTTCGGGGCCATCTGGGGACTGGCCTGCCTGTCGGGGCCGGTGTTGGATCTGGTCCATGGCCACCGGGAGGGGATGGGCGGCCTGCTGGCGGGGGCCGTGGGCGTGTTCCTGGGCACGCTGCCCCTTGTGTCCGTGTCGGGCGGGCAGGCGTCCTGGGTGAGCGTGTTTTTGTCGCTGCTGGCGCTGCCCGCCGCGCCGCTGTTTCTGATCCCCGGCTGGATCGCCGTGCTGCTCCAGTTTTTGTGGTCCCCGGTGGCGAAGGCGGTTGCCCTGCTTCCCCGGGGCGTCCTCTACTATTTGGAAGCCCTTTCGGGGCTGGCGCCGGAGGGCGGCCTTTCCCTGCCGCCCTGCGGCGGAATCGCCCTCATCCTCTGGTTCGCGGGGATGCTGTTTCTCTCCGAATTCTTCCTGCCCAACCGCAGCAAACCCGCTTACCTGGGTTGGGGACTTATGGCGGCCGGCGCGTTGGTCTGGTTCTTTGCATAAAAGGAGGTATCCCATGTTTTTTACCCAATATGACAGCCCCATTGGCCCCCTTGCCCTCACTTCGGACGGGACCGCTTTGACGGGCCTGGCCTTCGGCCCCACATCGGAACGGCGTGAAGCGTTGCCCCTCTTCCAGGCCGCCTTCACATGGCTGGACACATATTTCTCCGGCCGGGACCCCGGCCCCACGCCGCCCCTGGTGGCGGCGGGAACGGCTTTCCGGAAAAAGGTTTTGCAGGAACTGGAGACCATCCCCTTTGGGAAAACCGCTTCCTATGGACAGATCGCCGCGGCCGTTGGATGCCGCTCCGCCCGGGCCGTGGGCCAGGCGGTCCACAACAACCCCATCGTTCTCATGCTCCCCTGCCACAGGGTGCTGGGCGCCGACGGAAGCCTGACGGGCTTTGCCGGAGGCCTGGATGTGAAACGGCGGTTGCTGACGATAGAGGAGAGCCGGATGCGGCTGCTGTTCACCCTGGATGGGGGCGACTATGAGGAGGGCGGTCATGCCTTCTGCCGGCCTTCGGCCCGGGCCATCGTCATCGAAAACGGCCGGGTGGCCATGGTCTACAGCCAGAAGTTCGGCCACTACAAGTTCCCCGGCGGCGGCATCGAAACGGGAGAGAGCCGGGAGGCCGCCCTCGTCCGGGAGGCCCGGGAGGAAGCGGGGCTGGTCCTGGACCCAAAGAGTATCCGCCCCTACGGCTTCGTCCATCGAATTGAGCGCGGAGATAGAGAGCCGTTGTTTGTTCAGGACAACTTTTACTATCTGGCGTCCGCTTCCGCCATCGTGCCCCAGCAGTTGGACGGATATGAGGCAGCGGAGGGCTATACCCTCCGCTGGGTGGCCCCTCAGGCGGCCATCCAACAAAACAAGGTCCTCACCAGCGTCTACGAGCGCAAGCACCACACCATGCTCCTTCGGGAGGCCATGGTGTTGGAGCGCCTGCTGGCGGAGGGGCTGCTGTAGCCTGTGCGCAAAAGGAACTCTTGAACACGGTAACGCCATTCAAAAGACGGCAAGGGATATGGCTTTCCAAACGAAAACGGCCCCGAAGGGCCGCAGGTGAAACTATGCATACTCAGTATCCAACGCGCTCAACAGCATAAGCTGCCTGTTCGCGGGTAAATCCTTCATATTCCAACTGGGATAACAGGCCGCTCTTGGAGAAACTGGAGTATTTTAGATACCTCTCCGCAGTTTTTACTGCCTGCTCATACCAATCTGCTTCACATTTATCCACAGCATGCACAGCCTGTTCGTTGGTGAATCCCTCATACTCCAATTGCTTGATCAATCCTGTGTAGGAAAAGCTCGAGTAGCGAAGATATGAGTCTGCTTTTTTTTCGGCTTGTTCAAACCAGTTTGCGCCGCAATTGTCCACTGCATAAACAGCTTCCTCATGCGAGAACTTTTCATATTCCAACTGCTCGATCAGGCCGCTATAGGAAAAACTGGAATACTTCAGATATGAGTATGCCTTTTCAAGAGCGTTTTTTTGTCCTACAGTAGGGGCATTTGCGTCAACATTGGCATTTGACCTGAACTCAGTCGCGACATCTTGATCACCCGTTTGTTTCTCGAAAACCAGATCCACGCCGGATTGCGTCAGGATGAGGACCGTGCCGTCGTAGGTCAGGGTGAACAATGCGTCGGATCCCACGGTCAGGGGCACCGTGTTCTCCTCTGTGAGAGCCCAGGACAATTTGGCGGAGGAGTTGACGGTGTCCAGGATGGCGGTGCCGTCCGCGTTCAGGGTGAGGGCCATGGCGGTGTCCATCTGTTCGGCGGAGATCTCAATGCCCATGGCGATGGCCTTGGTGAATATCCACTGGCCAACCAAAGCTGCGGATGCCGGCGCGGGCGTTTCGGGGACCTCTACCACGAAGGGGACAGGCTCGCGAGTGGAGGCGGCCCGCTCCAGGATCATGTTGCCCGAGCCGGGTTGTATAACGGTGATGGTGTCCGTGGCAGGATCATAGGTGGCTTCGGTGTCGGTATCCTCATCGTGGAAGACCAGGGTGGTCTCCCCGGTGATCTCATAGGTCATGGTGGAGGTGTCCGCATCGTCCCCCGTTTTCATGATGGCGATGACCGTCCCGTCGGGGAAAAACTCCATGGTGGCCTCCATGTCCATGAGGGTGAGGGGGATGGTGCCTGCGCCCATCTGCACCTTGGTCACTGCCCATAGCCCCGCGACGGTCTCCACGGACAGGGATTTGACCTGGTCGGCGGGGATCTCCGGAGTCTCGACCTTTTGCGCTTCCATCAAAATCAGCAGCGCTTCCACCTCGGCTTCGGGAGCAAACGCAAAGATCTGATCGTCGATGTTCAGCAGGATATGGTTGCTTTCCCGGGTGTAGGGAGCAGGGGTGTCCGGGTTGTTGACGGGGATGAATACGGAATCCGTCCAGGTGATGTCGCCGCCGGAATCTTCGTCGCCAAACTGCATATAGCCGGTGCCGTCGGTATCCAGCTCCAGATAGAAATCATGGACATCCATGTCCATCACGGGCAGGAACTCCAGCATGTTATAGATCTTCCCCCCGGTGGTCATCTGATAGATATAGTAGAGCTGATCCTCCTGGGAGCGGTCGATGAGGGCGGAAGCGTCGGGCATCTGCTCCCCATTGGCCCGCTGGACAAAGGTCTTGGTGCCGTTGTTGGGCTCCGTAACGGTAATGGTCTGGGTGCTCGGGTCGTAGATCCCGGACAGGGGCTGGGCGTCCCCCTCATAGAGGTTCAGGGTGTTCTCTCCGGTCACCACATAGGCCATGTACTCTTCCTCGGCGCCGCGCTCGGTCACCATCAGCCCATAGATAAGGCCATTGGACTGAAAGTCCAGGTAGACCTTCATGCCCATGTCCGCATACACGGTGGTGGTATCCCCCTGTTGCTGGCCCGTGATCTTCCACAGGCCCACATAGGGGTTTTCCTCCTCCGCATGGGCGAAGGGGGCGCCGGCGGTGCCAAACAGCAGGACCGTCATCAGCAGGGCGAGGGTCAGGGATAGAACACGTTTCATGGGGATCCTCCTTTTTTGCCGGGGCCCTGGGGCTCAGCATGTTCAAATAAACTATACTATAGGGGCAGAAACCCTGTCAAGCCGACAAAAACCCCCTGTTCGGTCTGTCGAAAAACTGCTTTTTTCAACAGACTGGGCCCCACCTTCGTTTCGCTTTCAGGCCCTGCCTAAAAACCTGCGGTTCTCTGGGCGGCAGGACCTGAAAGGTGTGAGATTTTCAGCCGCATGTCGCTGAATCTCACAGATTTTCAGCTGCCCGTTCTTCCTCAGGTTGTGGTGTGCGCGCGTTTACAACGCGCCTCAGATGCCCGGTGAGCGGGGCAATATGAAGCGGATTTTTTGCAAGTAAAACACCGGGAATGGATCCCGGTGTTTTGTGTCGAAGTTGGTTCCTCAGAGCGCGTTCGCGGCAGGCCGATCAGCCGACCTTCTCGAAGATCAGGTTGGCACCCATGGAGAGGATCAGGTTCGTTCCATCGAATCTAAACTGGAAGAGCTCATAGGAATACATCTTGAGCAGGATGGTGCTGCCGTCCAGCTCCCAGCTCAGACCGTCGGTGGTCTCGCCTTTGTTGATCATGGCGGCGCTGCCATCCTCATTGAACTGGAAGGACATGCTCAGCCCCTGCGCCTCGATCTGCTCATGGGTGAGAGTTTGCCCCATGGCGTTGGCGGAGGCCAGACGCCATTCGCCCACCAGATCCTCTGCATCCACATCCACCGCTTCGGCGGGCTCCACACCCTCGATCCCCAGCATGGCCATCAGGGCTTCCACCTCGCCTGCGGGGGCAAACTCGATGCTGTTGTCTTCATCCACGGAGAACAGGATGTGGTCACCCTCCCGGGTATAGGAGATGCTCTCTCCCTCGGCGGTGAACTCCGTTTCCGTCCAGGTGATGTCGCCGCCCGATTCCTCGCTGCCGAACTGCAGATGGCCGGTGCCGTCGGGGTTCAGAGTGAGATAGAAATCCCGGGGATCCATGTTCATGGTCGGGAGCACCTCCAGCAGATCGACGGGCACGCCGGAGGTGGTCATCCGATATCCATAATAATGCCGCTCCTCCTGGGAGAGATCCACCAGGGCGCGGATATCCGGCAGGGGATCATCCTTGACCCGCTCCACAAAGGAGACGAGACCGCCTTCAGGCTCCGTCACGGTGATGACGCCTGTGACAGGATCATACACAGCGGGCAGGGGATCCTCCCCTTCGTAGATGTTCAGCGTGTTCTCTCCGGTCGCCTGGTAGGCCATATAGACCACGCTGACATCTTCCCCGGAGACCATAACGGCGTAGATGGCGCCGCTGGGCAACAGGTCCAAATAGGCGCGGACACCAATTTCGGCATAGAGGGTGAGGGTGTCGCCATCCTGCTGACCCGTGATCTCCCACAGGCCCACATAGGGGTTCTCCTCCTCCGCATGGGCGAAGGTGGCGGCGCCGGCGGCGCCAAACAGCAGGATCGTCATCAGCAGAGCAAGGGTCAGGGATAAAATGCGTTTCATGGGGCTTCTCCTTTCGTTGGGCCAGACAGGGGAATAGTTCCTAATCAAATTCAATATATCATGGCCGAAAAAGCCTGTCAAGTCGCCAAAAAAACAAAAACACCGGAATAATTTTCCGGTGTTGGAAAGGGGTTGCTTATTTGCGCAGGAAGGCGGGGATGTCCAGCTTGTTGGCGGGGCGGTTGGTGTATTCCCGGCGAATGTCCTGCTCGGTGAAGGTGCTCTCCTTCTTCTGCTCCGGCTCAGGGGCAGGGATGTCGTCGTCCTTCAGCTGGGCATAGGGCCGTGCGCCAAAGGCATTCTCCGCGGAGGCGGGCATGGCCTGTGGGGCGCTGTAGACCGGAGGCGCACTGTAGGTCCGGGGCGCGGCGGCGGGGGAGGGACGGCTGCCGAACACCAAGGGCTGCTGCTGGGCGGTCTTGCCCACCTCGGCCTTGTCGAAGCCCGTGGCGATGACGGTGATCCGCAGGGCGTCGCCCATGGATTCGTCGATGTCGGCGCCGAAGATGATGTTGGCATCGGGATCAGCGGACTGCTGGATGAGCTCGGCGGCTTCGTTCACCTCCAGCAGGCTCAGATCCGGGCCGCCGGTGATGTTCATGAGGATGCCCTTGGCGCCGTCGATGCTGGTCTCCAGCAAGGGACTCTCCACAGCCTGCTTGGCCGCTTCGCTGGCCCGCTTCTCGCCGCAGGCGGTGCCGATGCCCATGTGGGCCATGCCCTTCTCCTTCATGATGGTCTTCACATCCGCGAAGTCCAGGTTGATCATGGCGGGCACGGCGATCAAATCGGAAATGCCCTGGATGCCCTGGCGCAGCACATCGTCGGCCACCCGCAGGGCGTCCGGCAGGGAGGCCTTGCCCACCAGAGCAATGAGCTTGTCGTTGGGGATGGTGATGAGGGTGTCCACGGCGGGCTTCAGATTTTCGATGCCCGCTTCGGCGTTGCGCATGCGGACCCGGCCTTCAAAGGTGAAGGGCTTGGTGACCACGCCCACGGTGAGGATGCCCATCTCCTTGGCGCACTGGGCCACGATGGGTGCCGCGCCGGTGCCGGTGCCGCCGCCCATGCCGGCGGTGATGAACACCATGTCCGCGCCGCGGAGCGCTTCCTGGATGAGGTCGCGGCTCTCGTCGGCAGCCTTGCGGCCGATCTCCGGGTCGGCGCCCGCGCCCAGACCCTTGGTCAGCTTCTCGCCGATCTGGATCTTGTTGTCCCCTTTGTTCATGGCCAGGGCCTGTTTGTCCGTGTTCACGGCGATGAACTCCACGCCCTGCAGACCATACTGGACCATGCGGTTCACCGCGTTGCAGCCGGCGCCGCCCACACCGATGACCTTGATCTGGGCAAAGGATGCGCCCTCGAAATCCTGTTCAAACATCTTGAGTCCCCCTTAGTTATTTCATGAAGAAGTCTTTTATCTTTTGAAGCAGACGGGACAAGCGATCGTCCTGCTGCTTGGCCATGGTTTCCTCCGGCGCGCTGTTGGCCTTCAGCACGAAGTCCAAGGCGCCAAAGGCGCTGCAGTAGTTGGGCGAGGAGAGGCGGGGCGTCCAGGGCATGTCCCGCTTCAGGGGCAAATTCAGAGCATCCCGCAAAAAATCCAATCCGCCCCGCATCATGAGGAGCCCTCCGCCGGACACATACACGGCGGGCCGGGCATCCAGATTGACGCCCAATTCTTCCATCTGTCGGCGGATCATCCCCGCCAGTTCACCGGCCCTCGCCTCGATGATATAGGAGATGGCCTGGTGAGAAACCTTTTTGGAGCCGGCGGCCGTCCGCAGCACCTCCGTTTTGTCCCGGTAGTCCAGGGAAAAGACGAAGCGGCGCTTGGCCTGCTCGGCGGCGTCCATGGGCACATCCAGCCCAAAGGACAGATCGGAGGCAAACTGGTATCCGCCCACGGGCAGGGTGACCAGGCCGGTGAGGGCCGCGTTCTCCACCACGGCGATGTCCGTCTGCATGTAGCCGATGTCGATGAGCACCGCAGGCCGGACCCGCTCGTTTTCGGGGATGAGCATCACCGATTCCCCCAGCTGCGCGCTGACGCACATGCTGATCTCCACGCCCAGATCGTCCAAGGCATCCTGCACGGAGCGGATGTACTCGTCCTGAACGAACATGTGGCTCACCAGGGCGGAGATCTCTTCGGCGGTGATTCCGTCGGGCATTTCCGTGGAGGATATCCCATCCACCATGAAGAAGACGGGGGTGGAGTGCATCAGCGTCCAGCCGTCCTCCTTCTTCGCCTTTTGCAGCGACAGATGGATGAGCTTGTCCACATCGCCGCTCTCCACCAGCCGGGAGGATCCCAGGGCGATGGTGGCGTCGCACAGCTCCATCCGGGCGAAGGAAGCGGGCACGGTCAGCGCCACATCTCGGATGCGCAGCCGGCTCTCCTGCTCGGTTTTCTGCACGCATTCCACCACGGCGTTGTGCAGGCTCTGCTTGTCGAGGAACGCACCGTCCCGAAAGCCGGCATAGGTGCTGATGCCGGCCCCATGGACGACGATGCCGTCCTTGTCGACCATGCTTCCGCACAGGCACACCACTTTGGAACTGCCCACATCCAGTATTGTTGCGGGTTTCATGCTTCCTCCACGCTTTGTTCACCGGGATTCCGCGCACACGAAACAACACGGGATTCCCCATCTATATCTATACAGATGGGATTATAGCACAACTGCCCCGCATTGTGCAACAAAAAACAGGGGACAAAATGGATTTTCAACAAAGATTTTGTCGTGGGCTTGTGAAATAATTGCAACATCTCCTTCCGTGACGGTCCGGGCCCTTGGAGGACACGGCGGATTTGCAACCCGATACGGATGGAAAAACGCGGCGATATCCTTGCAATAGGGGCTTGTGACGAAGGAAGAAACATTGTATAATATCTTGTTACAATGTGCGGGATATGGGGGTTTATCCATGAAATGGCTGGAGATATGCGTTTATACCACGGATGAGGGGCTGGACTATGTATGCGCCGCCCTGGACGGGGCCGGGATCACGGGCCAGAGCATCGAGGAGAGCCGGACCGCCGCCGCAGCCTTTTTGCGGGAGAGCGTGCTCTATTGGGATTTTGCCGACATGGACAAGATCGGGACGGATCGGCCCTGCGTGAAGGGCTATGTGGCGGACTGCCCGGAGAACTATGAGAAGGTGGAGGCGGCCAAGGCGGCCGTGGCCCGGCTCAACACCCTGGGATTGGGCGTGGACCTGGGCGCCCTGGCCGTCACGGTGCGCACCGTGGACGAGGAGGACTGGGCCAACAACTGGAAACAATACTATAAGCCCCTGTCCATCGGCGAGCGGCTGCTGGTGCTGCCCTGCTGGGAGCAGGCGCCGGAGACGGATCGGGTGGTTTTGAAGCTGGACCCGGGCATGGCCTTCGGCACCGGCGCCCACCACACCACCCGCATGTGCCTGGAGTTTTTGGAGCGGGTCATGGAATCCGGCATGGAAATGCTGGACATGGGCTGCGGCAGCGGCATCCTGTCCATCGCCGCCCGCCTTTTGGGGGCCAGGAAGGCCGTGGCCGTGGACATCGATCCCATCGCCGAGACCGTGGCCCGGGACAACGCCGAGATGAACGGCCTATCTCAGGATGGATATGAGATCCACATCGGAAATCTGCTGAGCGACGAAGCCCTGCGGCAAAAGATCGGCGGCCCCTATCCCGTGGTGGCGGCCAACATCGTGGCGGATGTGATCATCGGCCTGGCCCCCTATGCCAGAACCGTGGTGGCTCCCGGGGGCTGGTTCATCGTCTCCGGCATCATCGATGATCGGGCGGCGGAGACGGAGGAGAAGCTGAAGCAGGCGGGCTTTGAGGTAAAGGAGATCATCTCCTCGGACTGCTGGTATGCCATGCTCTGCAGGAACCCGGAATGAACCGCTTCTTCGTCAGCGACATAGGCCCTGCGGGGGTCGTCATCACCGGGGAGGACTTCAAGCACCTCTTTGCGGTCCTGCGCCTGAAGAAGGGGGATCGGGTGCTGCTCATGGACGGCAGGGGGTCCGAGTGCCAGGGGGAGATCCTGGGGATCGAGCCGGGCCGGGCCCTGGTGAAACCGGGTTCCTGGCGGCCCTGCGTTTCCGAGCCCCACCACAGGATCACGGTATTTCAGTGCCTGCCCAAGGCGGGGAAGATGGAGATCATTCTTCAGAAATGCACGGAGCTGGGCATGAGCGCCCTGGTGCCCACCCTCAGCGCCCGTTGCGTGGTTCAGCCGGGGAAGGATTTTGAAAAGAAGCTTCTGCGCTATCGGAAGGTGGCCCGGGAGGCCGCCATGCAGAGCGGCCGGGGCTTGATCCCGGAGGTGCTGCCCCTGGTAGAGCTGAAGAAGGTGGACCTGGCCCCCTTTGATGCGGTCTATTGCGCCTATGAGGGGGAGCGGGAGACGAGTCTGAAATCGGCCATGGGCCGGCGACCCGGTCGGCGCATCGCCCTGTTCATCGGCCCCGAGGGCGGCTTTGAGCCGGAGGAGGTGGAGAGTCTGGCGGAAAAGGGCGCCCAAACGGTGTCCCTGGGGCCCCGGATCTTGCGTACCGAGACCGCCGGCATGGCCATGGTGGCACAGATTTTGTTTGAGCTGGAAGAATAGTCGTGTGGAAGCTGAGCTTTTTACACGCGCAAGGAGTGGGAGATCGAAATGAGGGTTGCCTTCTATACCCTGGGCTGCAAGGTGAACCACTATGAGACCGCGGCCATGGCGGAGCTGTTCGCAGCGGCAGGCCACCAGGTGGTGGCATTTTCGGAGCCGGCGGACACCTATATCGTCAACACCTGCACGGTGACCGCCGTGGCGGACCAAAAGTCCCGGCAGATGCTTTCCCGGGCCCATGCCCAGGCCCCCGACGCCCTTGTGGTGGCCGTGGGCTGCTACAGCGAGGTGGCAAAGGAGAAGGTGACCGCCCTTCCCGGCGTGGATCTGGTTTTGGGCACCGGGGGGCGGAAGGACATCGTGCCCCTGGTGGAGCGCTCTCTCCTGGGGGAGAAGGCGGATCCGGCAGCCGAACCGCCCTTTGCCCGCCGGAAGTTCGAGGATCTTTCCGCCGTGGCGGACAGCCGGACCCGGGCCACATTGAAGGTCCAGGACGGCTGCGTCAGCTTCTGTACCTACTGCGCCATCCCCTTTGCCCGGGGGGCGCTTCGGTCAAGGTCGGTGGAGAGCTGCCGCCGGGAGCTGAGCGCCCTGGTGGAAAAGGGCTATCGGGAGATCGTGCTCACGGGCATCGAGCTCACGGAGTATGGCAAGGACCTTCAGGATCGGCCCACGCTCAAGGACCTCATCCGCCTCAGCGACGAGTGCGGGGTGGAGCGGCTGCGGCTGGGGTCCCTGGATCCCCGGTTTGCGGACGAGGCCTTCGCCCAGACCTGCGCACAGAGCCGGAGCCTGTGCCATCAGTTTCATCTGTCGCTGCAGAGCGGGTCCGACACGGTGCTGCAGCGCATGAACCGCCGGTACACCGCCGAGGAATATCTGCAAAACGCCGATCGTCTGCGGGCCTATATGCCGGACGCCGCCATCACCACGGATGTGATCGCTGGTTTTCCCGGGGAGAGCGAACAGGAGCATGATGAAACCGCCGCCTTTTTGCGGCAGGTGGGCTTTGCTCGGATCCATGTGTTCCCCTATTCCCGTCGGCCCGGCACCAAGGCGGCGGATATGCCCGGCCAGCTCACCCGGCAGCAGAAGGCGAGCCGGGCAAAAGAGCTCATCACCATCGGGACGGAGCTGGAAAAAGCCTTTGTCCATCGACAGATCGGCACCGTGCAGCAGGTCCTCATGGAGGAGGACGGCACGGGCTATACCGGGAACTATGTCCGGGTGCGCTGTCCGGGGTCGGCGGGGGAGCTGGCGGCTGTGCGCATCGTGGGATGTAAAGATGCCGTGGCGATCGGAGAAAAAGTCCTGTGAAAAACCCTGTTTTTCACAGGCATAGAATAGCCTTTGCCGCGGACCGGCGCGGCAATTTTGCAGGAAAAGCCGGAAAAACAATGGAAAAGGATCGGAAGTATCATGAGTTGTCTGTTCTGTGAAATCGCGGCGGGGCGCATCCCCTCCGCAAAGGTTTATGAAGATGAGCTGGTCTATGCCTTTCGGGACATCGCGCCCCAGGGGCCGGTCCATGTGCTCATCATCCCCAAGAAGCACATCGAAAGCGCCCAGGCACTGACCGAGGCGGACGATGCCTTGCTGTGCCATATGTTCGCCTGCGCCCGTCAAATCGCCGAGAGCGAGGGCGTGGCCAAGTCCGGCTATCGGCTTATCACCAACGTGGGGGACGACGCAGGCCAAAGCGTCCATCATCTCCACCTGCACCTCATCGGTGGCAAATCCCTCAAGTGGGACAACTGAGGCGGACCATGGTCACCGTCAAGATCGCCAAAACGAAAAGGGAGATTCGGGCTTTTGTCCTTTTCCCGGTCAGACTCTATAAAAACGATCCCTATTATGTCCCGGACATGGTGGCGGACCAAATCAACGACCTTATGCCCGGTAAGAATCCGGCCTTTGAATATTGCGAGGCACGGTGCTTTTTGGCTTATAGGGACGGCAGGATCGTGGGCCGGGTGGCCGGCATCCTGAACAGGCGGGCCAACGAGAAGAACAACGTGAACTACCTGCGCTTCGCCTTTTTCGACTTTATCGACGATCCGGAGGTCACCGACGCCCTGTATGGGGCGCTGGCCGACTATGCCCGGGAGCTGGGCTGTGTGGCGATCCACGGCCCCCAGGGCTTTTCCGATATGGACCGGGAGGGGATGCTGGTGAAGGGCTTCGATCAGCTCTCCCAGTTCTATGTATATTACAACCACCCCTATTATCTCGAGCACATGGCCCGGCTGGGCTTCGTGAAGGAGGTGGACTGGGTGGAATATCTCATCCACATCCCCGATCAGGTGCCGCCCCGGCTGGCGAAGCTGACGGAGCGGACCCGCAAGCACATGAATCTGCAGATCCGGGACCTGTCCGAAAAGGGACGCCTGCCTCAATATCTCCACGATGTGTTCGAGCTCTACAACGAGGCCTATCAGGTCCTCTTCGGCATGGTGCCCCTGACGCCCCGGCAGATCGAGAAATATACCCATGAGTTTTTGCCCCTGGTGAATAACAAAACCACCTGTCTTGTCTACAATGACAAGGACGAGCTGGTGGCCTTCGGCGTGGGCGCCCCGTCCCTGTCCCGGGCGAATCAAAAGACCCGGGGGCGGCTGTTCCCCTTCGGCTGGATCCCCACGCTGCGGGCACTCAAGGGGAAGAACGATCGCCTCGATCTTTTCCTCATCGCCGTGCGGCCGGATCTGAAGGGCTCGGGCCTGAACTTGATCGTGGTGGAGGACCTTTTGAAAAAGGCCATCCAATGCGGCGTCAAATATGCCGAAACCGGGCCCCAGCTGGAGATAAACAACAACGTTCTGTCCCAGTGGCGGCTCTTCGACGCGGATCAGCACAAGCGCCGCCGTTGCTTCATCCGCATGCTGGACGGCAGCGAGCCGCCCGTGGTGACGGCGCTGGACGATCTGGGAGAGCTCAGGGCCCGGGAGCAGGCGAGGCAGGACGAAAAGTTGTCAAATCTGTCGTAACGGCGTATACTATAGGGAAATCTGGTTGGAGGCATAGAAAAATGGCAGTGGGATTGGACGATGTGAAGCGCATCCACCTCATCGGTGTGGGCGGATGCAGCATGAGCGGGATCGCGCAGATCTTGAAGAAGCAGGGCCATGCGGTCACGGGCTCGGATCGGGAGCATTCCCAGTTCACCGATCGCCTGGAGGAGCTGGGCATCCCCGTTGCCGTTCCCCAAAAGGGGGAGCAGGTGGAGGGGGCGGAGCTGGTCATCTATTCCGCCGCCATCAAGCCCGACAACCCGGAGCGGGCCTATGCCCGGGAGCACGGCATCCCCGAGATGGAGCGGAGCGTGGCGCTGGGCCAGATCTCGTCCCGATATCTCCATGTGGCCGCCATCTCCGGCTGCCATGGCAAAACCACCATCACCTCCATGCTGGCGTATATCAACGAGGAGGCGAAGCTGGACGCCACGGTCCACGTGGGCGGCTTTGTGGACTTGCTGGGCGGCGGCGTGAAGGTGGGAGACGGGGACCTGTTCATCACGGAGGCCTGCGAGTATGTGAAGAGCTTTCTCACCCTGGTGCCCACGGTGGCCCTGGTCAACAACATCGACAACGATCATCTGGATTGCTATCGGGACCAGCAGGAGATCATCGACACCTTCGCCCAGTTCTGCGCCCTGGTGCCCCCCGAGGGGAAGATCATCGTCTGTCGGGACGATGAAAAGGTCCAGCGGCTGCTGCCCCTTCTCGACCGGGAGCCCTTGACCTATGGCCTTTCGGAGGGGGACTGGCACGCCGATAATATCGCCTTCGACGAAGGGGGCTGCGCCGCCTTCGATCTGATCCATGAAGGGCGGCCCCTGGGCCGGATCACCCTTCATGTGCCCGGCACCCACAACATCATCAACGCCATGGGCGCCTGTGCGGTGGCCAGCGTATTCGGCGCCGACTTCGGGAGCATGGCCCGCGCTTTGGACCGCTTCCAAAACACCAAGCGTCGGTTCGAGTTCATGGGGGAGCGCAACGGCGTTCGAATCTTCCACGACTACGGTCACCATCCCAACGAGATCGCCGCCACCTTGGAGGCCGCTTCCCGGGTGCCCCACAGGGCCCTCTATTGCGTCTTTCAGTGCAACAGCTACACCCGGGCCAGGACATTGTTTTGCCAGGATGTGACCTGCTTTGTCAACGCCGACAAGGTTCTGGTTCCCGATATCTATCCCGGCCGGGAGGTGGACACCGGCATCGTCCATGCTCGGGACATGGTGAAGGGCATCAACGCCTCCACGAACAACGCCCTGTATCTGCCCACCTTCGAGGAGATCCGTGCCTGGCTGGATGAAAATGCCCGCCCCGGCGACCTGGTCATCACCGTGGGCAGCGGCAACGTGTATGCCCAAACCCGCAAGCTTCTCTGACGGCGGGACGCATTGACAAACCCGCCAGATTTGGTATAATCAATCCTGCGGCCACAAAGGCCGCGTCCTCAGCAGGATGGAGTGCTCCCCCCAAAGAACATGTTCTTTTGTTCGACGGGAGCGCATAAAAACTGAATTTGTCTCTGTAGCTCAGTCGGATAGAGCGTTCGCCTCCTAAGGTAACGACAGTTCATCCGCCTTGGAGCCCAAATGCAGACGGCGGGGAGTTCAAATTGAATAGTGTTTTTAAGAGTCTCTGTAGCTCAGCCGGATAGAGCGTTCGCCTCCTAACTCTCGACAGTGGTTGGAAATGAGGGGCATCCATAATTGCATAAGTCTCTGTAGCTCAGCAGGATAGAGCGTCCGCCTCCTAAGTGGTGGACAATTGGAATCCTCTGTGGTAAAATAACGCTCACAGGCCCCCGTACCTCAGTTGGATAGAGGGTTCGCCTCCTAAGCGAAACGCCAGCAGTTCGACCCTGCTCGGGGGTGCCAAAAACGCCGAAATCTCGTAGGTTTTGGCGTTTTTCTTTGTCTCGATTAATCCGATCATACTTCTCATAATCCTCGCCTTTGCTGTCCCTCAAGATTGGGTTTTCCCCAAAAGGATTCGAACGCTCTTGGCTCCTTTTGCTAATAAAAACCGATATTTTGCTAATAAGCGATTCGGAAACCTGTGTTCGTTTCCTGAGGAGCGACTCCCTTTAAAAGTTGTACCAGCGTAGCAGCAAGCTCTGGTTGCTCTCGTAACTGCGTTATCAGGGAACCCAAGTCTATTGCTTGAGCAGACGGGCGACCTTTGCGGATATCCTCCTCTGTCTTGCGTAAGTCGGGATTGGCATAAAAAGCAAGCTCAAATCTTTGTGCGTTGATCTTTCGATCTTCATCGAGAATATGGGCATATACCTCCGTTACCATATCAGGTTGAGCGTGCCCGGTGTCGCCCTGCGTGGCCTTAATGTCTCCGTGATTTACCTTCAGCTTATAGGTGGTGCTGGAGTGACGGAGGGAATGAAAGACTACGTTCGGCAATCCTGTTTTCTGTTTCAAACGATTGAATGCGTTACCGATCACACGTTCCTCACAAGGCCTTCCTGTTTCTAATGCCAATACAAGATTGTAGTCGATAAAGTCTTCACCCATGAGTTCTTTAAGTGAGCGTTGTTTCTCTTGCCATTCTCTTAAGATAAGCGCAAGCGTTCGAGGAATCCAAACGGTACGAATGCTACTCTCTGTTTTTGGGGTTTTCAAAACCAATCTGGACTTTGCTTTACCGCCCATAACTTTGGGGAAGGTAAAGATTATCCCTTTCGGTCCAATCTTTTCAATTGCCTCTTGATTCACACGGACCAGCTCTTTTTCGACTCTCAAGAAGGCCATATCATTCGCTATCGCCTTATCCGAAATGTCCAAACAATCCCATGTGAGACCCGTTATTTCTCCGATGCGAAGAGAGCAGGCAAAGGCAAGGTTCAGCGCCACATATAGTTTTCCGTCTTCGCAAGCGTCTAACGCTTTGCGAATGGTCACTACATCCCATATATCTCTTTTCTTTTTTTCGGTTTCAGGAAGGATTGCTCCTTCAAAGGGGTTTTTCCCAACAAGCCCCCACCGAATAGCTATCTTAAAAGCTGTTCGTAGCAACTTGAAAACTTTTTCAATAGTTGCTGGAGGGAGAAACTCGGTTTTTGCCTTCCTATACGGTAAGCTAACAGGCTTTGTTCGTTGCAGTTGGTGAACGTACAAATCAACGACCCTAGGGCTTATTTCCTGAACCAGCTTGTCTCCCAAAATGGGATCAATATAATTCCGTATCAGGCCCGTATTGGCTGCATATGCCGACAATCCCCACTTTTTTGTTCCGTACATTTCCACAAAGTCATGCATGAAATCCTTCATTACAACCCGCGTAGGCAGAACGAAGGTTCCCGTATCCATCGCGTGCTCAATCTCGTTCTTTCGCTTCAGAGCTTCCTTTTTCGTGTTTACGGGAGGTTCCCATTTCTGTTGTTGCTTGCCGTCCTCATCTGTGTAATAGTAGACGACAGCATATTTCTTTCCTCTTTTGACTATTGTTGCCATAACAATTCTCCTTCACATGATTGTTTCATTTTCTCGGCTGTCCAACCACGTGTCGAAGGAAGGCTTTGATATGCGGAGAGTTGTTCCTATCCGCACAACTTTGAATTCTCCTTTTTTGACAAGTGTGTATGCGGCAGAACGACTGATCCCCAGTATTATTGAGATCTCCTTTACCGTATACACTCTTTTGCCAGCATAACTGCCATGAGAGTTGCTCATATCACACCTCCTTTATCGGCAACACTCAGGTCTATATATATTACACTGATATCATTGCCGATTTACAACAATAGAAAAACATGAAAATTATCCCTTTTGTCTGCAGCGAACAGATCCATAGAAATCTCATCTCCCCGCCTTCCTTATGGCCGGGCCGCGAATCACGGAAGTATCATTATCCCCCGGCAGCATCATCGCGTTATACAGGTGCCACCTGCATATCAGTGCTCTTGTGTTTGCCTGCCATACAAACTGATAGCCGCTCCGCCTGCCGAGAATGTAAAGGGATAATCTGTGAAATTGTCAAGGTGCGTCGAAGGGGGATGTCCTCACAGAGTAAAAACAATTCTTATTCGGGAAATTTACTGTCATTCGCTACATGGTTGGTATTTTCACCGCATGATGTCCTTTTTAATACAATGCCCGCCGTCAAAGCCGGAAAACTCCAGCTTTGACGGCGGCGAACAGATCCATAGAAATCTCATCTCCCCGCCTTCCTTATGGCCGAGCCACGAATCACGGAAGTATCATTATTTCCCGGCAGCATCAGCGCGATTTTCAGGTAGAACTTGCATATCAGTTTTTACTTTTGCCTGCCACGCAAACGGATGACAGCTCCATGTAAAGGGATACATGATAAGGTTCTCATAATCCGGCAAACGCCAATGTCTCCTTGAAACACAGCAGGGGCAGAGCGGCAACTGTCACCCCCTGTCAGCTCCGTGTTTCATTGGAACTCAAATTTTCGGATGCCAGTTATTGTTTGGGCAATAACGTGCTGCCTACAATCTTCATCCATGCGGCCATCGATTATGCTGTATCGATTTATTAACGGCATATATAGGAGAAGAAGTTCTCCCGTTGCATCGCTGTCTCCCTTTTTTGCTCGGGTGAGCAGCTCACGGAATTCTGTCGGTGTCATGACTAATCCCCTCCTCGCATAGTATTCTTCGAAGTTTCTTGATTGCCAACGAACGCTGATTGTAAACATGCTGAACTGAGCAGTTCAGTGTATTCGCTGCTTCCAATGGTGTCAGTTCTCCAATAAAAAGCAGCGCTAAAACACGCTGCTGTGTCATAGATAGTTGTTGAAACGCTCTGGTCATTTTCTCTTCCTCGAATTCAAATGTATTCGGATGGATTCTTGGCCTCGCATCCTCTTGAGCCAACAGAGATTCTGGGATACTTTCCAATGGAACGGTTGAGAGCTGCCGTCTCAACATGGTGTCATAGTTTCTTCTTGCATTCTTTACAGTAATCTCCATAAATCTGGTAAACTTTCCTCTGAGCTCATCTCTTCCAAAACCATTCCCTCTTCTTTTCATTTCATACACCTCCTTGGCTTGCCATCCCAGCAGCCTGGGCGGCATGCCAAGATGGCATGCGTTTTTTTGCGCAGTGGTTTTTCAGATTCGCTAACGCATATTGCGGATGAGGTTCATCGTCACCTCCTTTCCGCAGACATAAAAAGAGGCCGTGTCGCTTTGCTTTACAACACGGCCTCTTAAATGCCCGATATTGTCCAATGGTGGCGTCTTCCTGACAACAAGTCGCTAATTTTAGCGGCTTTTTCCACCTCTCTGAGCGTAACAGCCCAATTCTGTTTAGAGAACGATTGCCGTCATGGAGACGGCATGACGGGACGGTCTCTCATCATGCTTCTCCTTTCTGGTTACAATCTTACATGGATTCCTCTTCTGCTATGCCATCATTACGCATGGACTTTTTCAATCATCTCAATCAGGTCCCGTAGCATCTCACAAGCAATTAGTTTTGTCGATACGGGCAACTCCTGAATGCGCTTCTCAATGTCACGCAGGAAAACGACTTCTGAACAATCTAACGAATCCAATACGAGCTGGTCCACAGTAATATGTAGTGCGTTTGCGATATTTACGGCCATCTCTAAACTCGGGATTCCTCTTGCATGCTCGATTTGGCCGATATGACTGGGAGAGCAGTTAACCTTTTCTGCTAAATCCTCTTGCCGCATGCCTAATTGTAATCTGTGCTTTCTTACGTTCTTTCCAAACAGTTGATAGTTCATGACATCCTTCACCTCATCTATAGTTTACCGAAACCAATAGACTTAATGAAGAATCCATAACTCCGAAAAGCGCACCATATATTTAATTATACAATTTTAAGATGTTAATTTAAAACTATGCTTTCAGCGTGAGGTTATAGGCTATGTTATAAAAGGAGGATAATCACGTCTCAATTAAACATGCCTTTCCACGAGCTTCGCCTTCATTTTTGCATAGAAAACATAAAATGCTTCCAAATAAAGAGAACTATCGGTTCTCTTTTTGAAAGAAACATGTCTGTTTCTTGCACTATTATGGTTGCAAGTGGTGCAGTTGCTTTAGGCGTTGATGGAGCGGCCGTCTCCTCAACCGTTACAGTTTCCGGTGTCGGAGTTTGCTTGGTTTCTTCTTTTCCTCCGCAATTACCTCCGCCTGTCAGCCATTTCCAGAAGTCCTTTAGGCAGGGGAGCGCCTTGTGTCCCGTGGGATCGATCATGTTGACCGGGTTGTTGTTGCAGTACGAGTACAGATGCTGCGTCCACGGGGAGGAGGCGACGCCTCGGTAACTATCCTGCGAAAGGAACCGTGCCGTCTGCGGGTTATAGTACCGCGCGTTCATGTACAGCAGTCCGCTCGCGTCCGAGATGCTGCCTGTGAACGTCACATCGTTGTGGAAGGCGCTGCTCGATGCGGTCGCGTTGCCGAACTCGTCGTAATCGTAGCCCTTAATCCGTGTTCCCGTGCCGTCTACTATGCTCGTTACACTGCCGCGGATATCGTAGCGGTAGAAGAAGTACTCGTTTGCAAACGGGTCCTGTCCCGTCTGCTCCTGTCCTTCGAACCGCTTGCTCGCCACGATCCCGCCGCTTGGATCGAGGATGTTCTGTGTCTTCAGCAGGTATTCGTTCTCCGTGGAGAACAGCAATGCGCCGCCGGTGTAGTAGAAGTGCGTGATCACTTCGTTTTCGACCCTCGTCACGCGCTGATCCAGCGCGTTGTAGCCGAAGGAGGAAGTGAGAAGCGTCACGTTCCCGCTGACCGTGTTCAGCGAGATCAGCCGGTCTGCCAGGTCATAGCCGTAGGTGGTCGTTGCCGTTTGCCCGGATACCGTGCGCACTTCCTGCGTCTGGTTCCCTCTGGCATCGTAGGCATAGGTCGTGCTCTTTGTGCCCTGCTGCACCTGCGTCAGCTGGTTCAGGTAGTTGTAGGTATAGGATTCCTGTGCTTCACTCCCTTTCTTGCGCGAGGTGCGGTTGCCGACCAGGTCGTACCCGTAGGTCGTGGTCGTGCCGCCCGTCGTTGCAGAGATCAGCCGGTTGCCAAGGTCGTAGGCGTATTGCTTGGTCTTGGTGACCGAGCCGGAATATGCCTCGGTGGTGTTCTCCGTGAGGATGTTCCCGTTCTTGTCGTAGGTCAGGGCGGTTTCCTCGCGCACGGTGCGGGTATTGCCGTCCACGTCCGTATACGTCAGCTTGACCGGCAGACCGAAGGCGTCATAGGTGTACTTCAACTCGGTTGTCAAGGTGCCGCCGCTCAAAAACGCGGTGTTGTCCACGATCCTATCGATCTCGCCTGTGGGAAGGTAATGGTAGGTTCGGATCCGGTTACGGAGTATTCCCAGATTCTAAAAGGAACTCATATTCTTTTACAGTATATTCGAATAATTCATCACATGGTACAACGTCCGCAAGCAAATCATTTCCCCATAAAGAAACACCATCTCTAAATACACGGTCATCGTTCCTTTTCAGTTGTTCTCCATTCCAATCAGTAAGGAATATTTCACCGTTTTCGTCTATCCAATATCTTTGAAGAAAAATGTATTCTTTACTCACATTAAAATATCCAGAACACGGAATTTCAGAAACAACGAACGAATTGTACTCTCCGGTTTCAACATCTGTTATTGTTACTGTTCCTCTATATTCAAAAGGTTCACCTCCCGTGTTGTCCAAATTGACAAGTTTTCCAAACGCTGGAATTGGATTTGTAGCGGATTCAAAAACTTGTTTTTTTCTTCCTCCCAAATCCATCTCAACACAAATATCACTGTTCTTAGAAAAGCCATAAAGATTTCCTCCCATTGCTCCGCAAAGATTAAAATCCTTAAGGGTTTTATATGTTTTTCCTTCCAAATCGCAAATAAAGGTATCTCCTTTACAGGAAATAAATAGTCTATCATACGCTGCCAAGAAGAAAGAAATGCTGTCATAGCTCCCGATTTCTTGACATGACAAGCTTTTTATCGATAGTTTAAAAATTCTAGGATTATCATCATAAAATATCCCGGTTGCAAAATAAAGATTATCTCCTAAAAGGTTCAGAAAACCAACGTCCCAAGATGTTTCTATTTCACTTAGTTTTAGCAACTCAATTTGTTCTTTGCTGTTTAATACATATCGAACCAGACAAACAGGATTGCCTGCTTTCACGTAACAGTATCTTTCGATTTAAGAAAGATGCATATCCTCGCATCAGCTTGCCCAATGTCATCTGCCTTTGCATTGGGCTGAAGCTACATCCTCTTCTTTCAATGGATATGGTTCGCAAGGCTGGGTACACCTTCAATGGATCTTCTGAACATACGGCTTATCAAATGTTGCTGATGACTATGACCAACAGCTCATTATGTGAATGTAATGATTTTCTATGCCAGATGGGCATGCATCCATTGGGGCGGTATGAAAGCAGCAGATAAGTGTGTGTGTACTCCATAGCTATGGGATGCTTTGTTTATCTTTCAGTATACCGCTTGATGCTACATGCGAATCATATCGATGAATACAGCATAAATTGCTGTATCTTTTTTCAAAGCTTCTCTATATGATTAGAAACAATAGGGAAGATTCTATCATCGGCCACAGCAGTTTTTATACTTCTTACCGCTTCCGCACGGACAAGGATCATTTCTTCCAATTTTAATTGAATGTGCGGTAAGGTTTTTCTTTTCTCTCCATGCTATTTGCAACAGGCCAATCGTTTCATGGAATAATCTGTTCCATATGCTTGGGAGTATTCCGCCATCCTTCAAAGTCGTTGTTCCTGATTGATTATAATCCACAAAACAAACAAAGTTCTCATTATTAGGTAGCAATTCCTTGTTTCTTCGTTCGTCGTATTTATAAACGTTGAGGTAGATCGAGTCTGCCGGCATATTGCCATGCTTTTGTGGATATTTCGGGGAAGGCGGATTCTTAACCGTCTTGAGCCATTCTATCGAAGTGTCTATTTTCCTTAATATCTCCTCTTTATCGGTAATATCGCCGATAAACATATGAGCTTTAAGCCTCTTTCGATCCGGCAGACTGCAATCTGCTACCTCGTTTATCGTTATACCGTCTTTTGTATAATTCGGGAAACAATAATACTTATACTCAGAAGGATCTATTTCTTCTTCAGACGGAGGAAAGAATAACGAATCGTTGTTAAGGACCTGTTTGGCTATATCATCAAGTGCCGGTTTTTTCGTAATCATTTCAATTATTTGAGCCTGTGTAAACCTCATCCATCCAGTCAGCATCCTTGGGTGAGAGAAGCTGATGTAATACTTCTTGTAATTCTGATAGCGAGTGTAGACCAAAATAGAAAGGGTGATCGCCAGTTGAACCAAGTGGCCTCTGTCTTTGCAATCTGAAATATGCATATCGACATTGATCTGTTCATCGTTTGGCACATCACTAATGCCTACGCATCGATTTACGGGCGTACTCAACTCCATAGCAAAGAGTGAAAACGGAACATAGCCCTTTTTTGTTTCGTCAACATCTAATAAGGATATGTGTTGATTCATAAACAAGGCGATGCCAAGTATCACTCCACTTACCATGTCATATGCTTCATCGATTTGCTGATCAAATTCGTACAACGGAAGTTCCGTTTTTCTTGACTGATGGTTCTCCATATAATAGAAAACCAGATGGTCAAAACCACCTTCCTTTTGAATAGATACTCTGCCGTGATTGATGGCGTTTCTTATGTTGACATCGACATGATCCGCTATTTCATTTAACCCATTGCTTTGTGCCATGTCCAATAATGGGTTAAGTTTGCTTTGAACGGTATAATCTTTTCCGGCACATTTAGATAATGGTATTGCGAGAAACCTTAGCAGATTCGAAAGGCACCCCTCAACAATGGATGTATACAGAGGTAATCTATATAATCTGGTCTTTATTTCAGGAGAAATATTGAAATCATGGATATCTGCCCAAGTTTCAGATAACTGTTCATACGCATTATACCCCATGAGGAAGTATTCGATCGCTTCTTCATTGAAACAAAATGTCGGTATTCCTGGCGATAAGCATGACTCCAGTTTATCAAACACCTGGTGGGCTGTTTTCCGGTTCCAGTATTTGCTTGGGCTGGCATTCTGCAATTTATCAATCAAAGCAACAAAAACAGGCTTAATCTCAGTGATGGATGAGCTAAAAGATGATTGAACATCTAGCAACAACGGCGTGACATCATATTCTTTTTCATAATAGCGTCTTGCTTCTTCAATAAATGTTGTCATGATCTTCTCCTTATACTGAAACTGAGAATGATGACTTAAGTGATATACACGTGTGTATGTTCCGTGATGATCCTTAAAACAAAGACGAGCAAGCAGAATAGTGATTGCTCAATGGTCAGTCATATATCGTTTATGCTGTCCGGGTCCAGCAGGAAGGGGATAATGCCGATATAGCTGATCCCGTTCTCGTCCATGTGCGGCTTACTGTTCCCAGAAGTGATGACGATCTTCTTGAAGAAATCTCCGCTTTTGAGCAGCGGCGTGATCTCCTGCTGCCGCTTGTCCGGGTCGGCGATGCTGAAAGCGGATTGGATATAGACCTTTTTCATCCCCATGTTGACCACAAAGTCGATCTCATGCATCTTTTCGATCTTCCTGCCGTCCTTCATCTGTGCAAAGCGGACCGCCCCCACATCCACGCTGTAGCCCCGGATCACCAGTTCATTGAACAGGATGTTTTCCATCAGATGATTTTCCTCGATCTGGCGGAAGCCCAAACGGGCGTTGCGCAGACCCACATCGGTGGCGTAATACTTCAAAGGGGAATCGAAGTAGGCCTTTCCCTTGATGTCATACCTATGCGCCTTTTCGAATATGAAGGCATCCTCCAGGGCGTCCAAATACTTCTTGACCGTCTTGTCGCTGGTGTTGGCATGATGGACGGAATTGAGTGTGTTGGCCAGCTTCCGGGGATTGGTCAGCGATCCGACGCTGGACGCCACCACGTCGATGAGGCTCCCCAAATAGGCGTCCTCCACGCCGTATCGCTCCACCACATCGGCTATATAGACGCGCTCAAACAGGCCGGAGAGATAGTTGGCTCTCTCGCTTTCGTCCGGTTCCAGCACGGCCAGGGGCATCCCGCCGTAGACCACGTACTCTGCCCAGGCGTCCGCTTTTTCCGTGCCCGACATGGCGTAAAATTCAGAAAAGCTCAGGGGGAACATGCGGATCTCGCTGCCCCGATCCCGAAAGTTGGTGGCGATGTCCTTGGACAGCATCCGGGAGTTGGAGCCGGTCACATAGATGTCCAGGTTCGGCTTGGCCATGAGGTCGTTCAGAATGTCGTAGAAGGTGGTGTAGGCCAAGTCCTGATCCTCTTTGGCAATCTTGTTCAGGTCCGCGTCCTCTCGCTTCACCTTGTAGGAGAGCTGTATCTCGTCCACAAAGAGGAAGTAGTCGCTCCCTCCGCTGATATGATGCAGAACATAGTCATACAGGGCGTTGGGATTGCGATACTTCTCAAACTCCTTTTGATCCAGGGCGATCTCCAGGATATGGTCGGCCTGAACGCCGTTCTCCAGCAGATAGTCCTTGAAAATATGGCGAAGCAGATACGACTTCCCGCAGCGTCGGATGCCGGTGATGATCTTGACCTTCCCGTTGTGCATCTTGGAGATCAATCGGTTCAAATACAGGCTGCGCTCGATTCGCATATAATTCCCCTTTCCGAATTTTATCGACACTCTCTGAAATTCGGTAATGCCATCTGCTGTCATTATATCATTCATCGGCTCCCTGTCAAGCTAAAACAACGAGACATTGATCATTAGTACCATTATCGGGACTTATCACCCAAAGATACACCTTGCGGGAGGGGCAGACGATGCTACAATAATGCTATCCAGTTAATGACACTTCATATGTATTTAGAAAACTGGTCGGTTTCAGATACAGCACCAACATCAATATTCCCGATGATACAGGCCAATGTTGTGGATAACCTTGAATAGTATGGCTCTGCGCTGACCCTGATGGAGATAGCCGCCACTGTTTGGATGCCACAAGCATATGAGCGCTTTCATCTAAAAAATGAAATATATTTATGGAGCGGAGGGGATTCAATGATAGTTACATTTTGCGGACACAGGGATATCGTTTGTTCAGACAAGCTCACAAGGCAACTGCGATTTGTATTGTGTGACCTGATAACGGAAGGTGCAGATACCTTTTTGTTGGGTGGATACGGTGCTTTCGATTCCATGGCAGCCATGACCGTCCGGGAACTGAAATCCACATATCCACACATACGATCTACGCTGGTCCTGGCATACCTGGATCGAGACCATAACGCAGAACTCTATGACGATACGATCTATCCGCCGCTGGAGGGGGTCCCGTTGCAATATGCCATTTCGCGGCGGAACAGATGGATGGTCGATTCCGCAGATGTGATCGTATCTTACGTTATCCACAGCTATGGCGGCGCTGCGACCACGCTTCGGTACGCCGAGCAAAAGCGCAAGCGAATAATTCGGCTGGGCATATAGAACGCTTCCTGCTAACTCTTAAAGCGATGGCTCCTCTTCATAACCCGAAGAAAAAACGGACCTGTGTGAAAGCTGTTTGTTTCTCCACTCAAGGTTCGAAGATAGTTCATATATTAAGAAAAATCGTTATCAAATTATATATTTTTATATAGAATGGATTATTAGTGAACACAGAGTGTTGTCTTTATAGTTAATTGATATTTTGTAATCAGCAAGGACTGTGTTGAGGTTTGAAGAATAAATGGGAAGCGAAAGCAAAACAAAGCTGAATCCAAATGAGACGCAGGATGAAAGTGCTCTGCATGTGAGTCACGTAAAAAAGGCGTCACACGTATATGAGATAACGCGCCCTTCTGTATCTGTTCCGGTCGAAAAAATAAGAGAAATCAAGAAGCTTTGTTGTGCATCTGAGCAGCAAAGAGCTTTTTCAACCTCCGAAGTTTTTTTGGCGCTTTTTTCAGCTTTTTTGGGCAGTTTGCTATCAAAGCTGGCTTGGAGTGACTTATTAACCTCACTAGAATCTAATGCTATCTTGATATTCCTATGCATACTGTTTTTGCTGTGTTATATAAGCCATAAGAGAAATGAAAGAAAAAGCAACGTTGATTTGGCAAAAACGATTCAAAACCTTTTGAGTGACTACCCCGAAGATTCTCTGGGAATTATTGAAAACAAATTCGAAGAAGAAATAAAGATTTATAATGAGAATTTATTAAGTGGTCCATTAACTAATCCAGAAAGGATAGAAAAATGATAAGTTATTCAATTGCGTTCATAAGCGGCAAGGGAGGAAGTGGAAAAACCACTCTGTCCTTAAGTATGGCTTCCCTTTTGGCTGAATGTGGTTTTAAAGTGTTGCTTATAGATTGCGACTTCAATACAAATGGAGCAACCTATTTTTTTGAGAAAGAACTCGTGAATCATGAAGAACAGGAGCTTCTTTCGTTTTACAAAATATGCTCATCTGATCAGTGGAGCAGATTACATGCGATGAAAGCTTTGTCTGTGTCTTATGATTTTATTCCTTCCGTGACCCAAATCAGATCAGAGTTCAGCATGCCGCCGGAAATGACTGCGGTAAAACACCTTCTGTTCAGAGATATATTGGATAGCTTTAAAAATCAATATGATTTTGTCCTGTTTGATTGTCAGGCAGGTTACAGCGAAGCCCTGGAATTAATTTTACCGTGTGTGGATCTATCATTGACCGTAATGGAAGCAGATGCGGTTAGTTCCTCTGCCGCACGTGCATTGTTTTGGCGGATCGGACGATTTATTCAGGACAAGAAGTCTTTTCAGGTATTCAACAAAGCAACTGCCGAGGAACAAGAGGTATATTCAAAAGTATCAGGTGGAACGCTCTTTACAAACTTGGGTTGTATTAGTTTCGACTGGCAAGTAAGGAAAGCTTTTTCTATGCTTAATGCGCCATCCATCAATAATCTTGGATTAGAATACACCAAGCAATTATATCAGTTATGTAATGACTTGTTTGGAGATTCAAATGCTCTTAAGAAGCTAGAGCCATTTCAAACTAAGATTGAGCTTTTAGAAGCAACAGAGGATGAAGAACACATGATAGCAAAAATGAATGCTTTTTCGGATTCCTTTTCAAATGACACGAAGTCTGACACGCCTAGGAAAAGGACCATCGACTTCTTTTCATCGATTTTTCCTTTGCTATCAATGATTGCCGTTTCATTTTTGGTATTCATACCTAATATTATTATGACTAACACCTCCAGTAGTACTTCACAAATAATAATAGTATTATCTATAATCATTGTTTTTATGATTCTATTCTTGTCCTTTTCAGTACTGCAGAAAAGGAACGACAAAAAATATCAAAAAACGACAAAAAGGATTGTACTATCAAATTTGGAAAGCGAGCTAAACACTATTAGAGAAAAAAAGGTAGCTTTGAAAAAAAAATATGCACAACAACAAATTGATAGCAAAGAAGCAGAAACACCTAACAAAGTGAGTAGCAAACGAAAAAAACGACAGAAATAAAAAAGTATTACACATAGAGTCTCATGCGTGAGGTCAAAAAAATGCTACTCAAACGGACTTTCTATGGATCGGCGGTGTCTATCTAATTTGGGGAAACCCAATTAAATTCTATTTTTGGAGGTCGTTATGAAAAGAAAAGCTCTGTGTTTTGCTTTTGCACTGCTGATGTGCATGATGATCGTTACGCCTGCATTTGCGGATAGTTCCGTGGAGACACCGCCAGAGAGAACAGAAATTACTTCCTCATTCGGATTGAAGCACATTTCTGGATCAACATATAAGATGTGGGCAAAAATCAATAATCCAGATGGGGCAAGCGTAAGTGCAACGCTTGTTTTATACGATGCAGCATATACTCATATCGCATCTGTCGGCACCATATCTTCAAATACTCTCATCAATCTGAGTAAAACTGTTACCCTCTCCTCTGGTACCTATCACCTAAGGCTCAATTATACTGTGAATGGTTCCACATATTCTTTTGAAAAAACATATATTATTTAATTCTAATCTAAGGGCGGTTGTTCCTTGCAGCATCCGCCTTTTTCATCTATTATCCAGCATTTTGACAATATCATCTAAAGTATAGTAACCCTTTGATGATACTGAGAAAACAGAATCTGAAAAAACCTTTTTACAACGAATATATCCTTCCTCTTTCTCAATGGAATAGTATATGGAATCATCGCCCTGAAACACTTCATATCCCGTTGATGTAGTGGATTCCATGTCATCAGCATCCCATATCTGATAAGCTACAACCTTTCCGCTCGGTGTATCATACGTTGAATAAAATGCTAGATAATCAAGGTCATCATCATATTCATAATATAATTCCGTGTATGGTAACGGAAGCATGACCGGTACCTTACCTGTAGCGTCTGTAAACTCGTTAAAAGAGCTTACAGACACATAATCCGTTGATGCTTCTATCAGGTCTTGCGCATCATTGATGGCAAATCCATCGTATGCTATGGCATATGGTGAAGTCTTGTTACCGCTCTGACTAACAACAAGCTCACCCCCGTCAAGTAGCGTCACAATATACTGTATCACACTCTCCGCAATGGCCTGCCCCATGGGCGTGGCGGCAAAGAACACGGTCAGCAAAAGGACGATAAGCACCGATATGACGATCTTGCGGATGGGCGGTATGGTGAACTGCTCCCCTATGCTGCGCAGCCAGGCAAAGGGTTTCTTCTCTTCGCTGGGGCGGGTCATGCCGAGCTGGGTGTAGATGGAGTCGACGAACTCCTTGCCGGTCATTCGGATGTTCGCTTTGACAATGGCCTCCGCTTCCTTTTCGGTCAAAGGAAGCTCGTGCGTGTCAAAGTAAGGATGATCCAGCGCGATCTTTTGCAGGTATCGCCATTCCAGCCTGGTCATTTTCATGAGCAATGTTCCTCTTTTACATGGACAGCAAAACGCTCAGCTGCACAAACAGGTGCTTATGATGACGCTTCAGATACATGCGCATGCTCTCAAACTTCTTGGTGGTCTGGCGCTTGGTCAGCCCCAGGGAGGCGGCGACCTCCTCCAGCGGCGCCTGGTCCACATAGTACGAAATGAACGCCTGGCGAGACGGTTCATCGTAATACGCCAGGTGGTGATCCAACGATTCGATCCACTCCACCAGCTCAAACTTCTGCCTTGTGGCGGGATCGGTCATGGTATCCTTCAGTTTTTCATAGCTCCCGTCAGCCACCCTCTGCCTCGCCTTCGTCCGTTTTTGATTCAGGGTCGCATTGCGAATGCAGACCATCAGGTAGGATTTGCAATGGGCGATATCCTTGAGTTCATCCTGTTTCAAGCATATCTTCACGGCCACCGTCTGCAGTACATCCTCTCCATCCGCCCAGTTCCCCGTCATGCGCACAGCAAACCGAAGGAGACTCTGATAGTTCTCCTCGATGAAGTTCATGATAGAGCTTGCCATAGGGTTCCTTTCGGGAGCTCTCATGAACCTGCCTACTTAGTATTACACCGGCGGCTCATGAAAAGTCCATCCTCTATTTATTCAGACTATTGTCAATTATTGTCGAATCGAGCTAAACAAAAAGCGCGCCGATCCAGCATGAATTAGCTCCTGGATCGGTGCGCTGTCGGTTATTCGATTGTCCTTCTGTCCGCCGCCGCTTCGATCAGATCGGCGATCAGGTTCTGTTCCTCCTCAGAGAACGCATGCTCCAAACAGTTCAGTACCCGCTCTGCCGCGGTGGAGATAGGCCGAGGCTCGCCCTTCACCACCTGGTCAAAGGAGACGTCCAAGATCTGGCACAGGGAGACCAGCTTTTCGATAGAGGGCTTTCTATGACCGCTTTCAATGTGCCGGATGTGTGTCGTCGACACATCCAGCATCTCCGCCAGCTTCTCCTGAGAGATCCTCTTCTCTATCCTCGCCTGCCGGATCGCATCCGCCAGCAGCCTCAATTCGCTCTCATGTTCCATAACTCTACGCTCCTTATTGTGTAGCATAGCGTTACGAATTATTCGAGAGAAGAAGCTAAAAGAGGATATATATTTCTCTTTAAGAGATCAATGGCTAGTCAAATAATTATACCTAAATCAACTTTATCACTTCATTGCGTTTATAGTCACGCTGAGACTGGAGCGATACTCTGCGTTCTCCGGTTCAAGTTCTACCGCACGGCGTTTTTCTACTTCAGCATCCTTGTATCGCTTCATTTCATGTAAAGTCACCCCAAGTTGCTGGTGATATCGTGCGTTCTCCGGTTTCAGCTTTACTGCACGACTTTTTTCTACCGCAGCATCTTCGTATCGCTTCATTTCATGTAAGGTAACACCGAGACCAAAGTGAAACTCTGCGTTCTCCGGTTCAAGTTCTACCGCACGGCGTTTTTCTACCTCAGCATCTTTGTATTGCTTCATTGTATGCAAGATAACACCGAGGACATAGTGAAACTCTGCGTTCTCCGGTTCAAGTTCTATCGCACGGCGTGATTCCGCTTCAGCCTCCTTATATCGTTCCATGACATGCAAGGTTACTCCCAGTTGCTGATGATATCGTGCATTCTCTGGATTCAACTTCACTGCACAACGTTTTTCCTTTTCAGCATCTTCGTATCGCTTCATTGCGTGTAAGGTCACACCAAGAGTAAAGTGATATTCAGCGTTCTCCGGCTCTATCTCGATCGCACGATGGGATTCTGCTTCGGCATCCTCGTATCTCTTCATTACATGTAAGGTCACAGCAAGTTGGTGGTGATACCGTGCATTATCCAGTTCAAGCTCCACTGCGCGGCGTTTCTCCGCTTCAGCATCTTCATATCGCTTCATTGCATGTAAGGTCACACCGAGGAAAGAATGATACTCAGCATCGTCCGGTTGTTCAGCAATCAGCTGCCGCAATATTTGTTCCGCCTCTTGATAGTTTCCACGGTTATGTGCAAAAATTGCCTGTAGACGACGGTCTCGTTGACTGGTAGAATCAGCTTTACCGATAATTCGATCAACAGCTTCAGTCAATTCCTTGGCCTCCACCTCTGAAGTCTTTGTAGCATCAGTCTCGGATATCCCCTCCTCGTCTTCCTCTTGGGCAGATGTTTTCGTGGAGGAATCTTCAGTCAAGTTTTCTGGCAATGTTGGAGTCAACACTTTTTTAAGGACTTCGTCAATCTTTTTTCGGATGCAAGTGTTTTCTTCCTTGGTCTCAGCAAGTACATCTTCCTCTGACTTTAAGCGGTAATCCATGGCATCTCCCAGACGAATCAGCAGCTCATCAAAATCACAGTTTCGAATTAGATATCCACCTGCTGCTTCCATGAATTCTTTGGCTTTTCCCGAAAGAGGACTGCTTTCAAAGAGGGTCCAATAGGGGAGCTTCCAGATTCCTTCTTTAATTTTTCTACTGTTTTTGATCAGATAGTCCATCAAACTTCGATCGTTTCCAGCATAGCCAATAAAAATCGGGTGATAGTTCGCAAACACCTTTTCCAGGTTCTCTTCCCACAGGGTATCCAACTGATCAATTTCTGTTTTCCGGCTTTTTGGATCCATCAAAAGGTCTCTATGGATCTTAATCACTATGGGACATTTAGCATCGTCTGCAATATAATGCGCCAGAGCTTCATGCCCGATCACTAGCGGAAACTTTCGCTGATGGCGGTTAATCGCCTCCTCCGTTAGCCGGTCAAAATTAGTTGTCAGAACAATATTGTTATCAGTTTCGCACAAGATATAAGCTAAGGCTGCGTAACCAGCGCTAGGAGAGACCTTTTCCATTATTTTTTCCATATAGGAATAACCGTCTCTCGTGATTGGGAAGCGTGCCTCGTAATATTGACTATAGAATTCAGCCTTATTTGAGTCATCGATTCCGAGCTTTTTCTTCCATCTTTCATACTCTGCCACATTGCGCTCCTTTAGTTCTTTGTCCCAGATATCCACAAGCTTCTGTCCCGACTGTATCCCAGAGGAAACGGATGCGCCAGCACCAAGTACAAAGCAGAACTTTCGCGGGTGCATGCCGTTTGTCACCTCTTTGAATTCTCTGATAAAGCCCAAAGTGCTAATCTCGTGCAGTTCCATAATGAATCCTCCTTGTAAGTCATTAGTGTATCTATTACTTTGGTATGTTTTTGTATCCAAAGAAAAGATTTATGTCAATTACATTGGCAATGCAGCTGTGTTGCCCACGATCATTGATCTTCTCTGCTTTGAATCGATTGATCAATCTTGCGAGGGGATCATCCTGGTTGTTTTAGGCTTGTCATCATTCCAATCAATCCAGCTTCCGATGTTGAAAAGATTCCTTTAGCCCTGAATGTAGGAAACCCTATGCTATCAATTCTATATATCAAAACACCAAAAAGCCAAAAAAATCCATTAGCATGTCTTCTTTTTTTTCAACATTTGGTTTAAATAAAACAATTGATTGAATACTGCATGTTTAGGATTGGAACATTTTTTTGTGCTTGACTTGTCAAGCCAAGTGCAACACTTTGTCAGTTAAATAGTCTTCATTGACAAAGATGGCACGACGCCCTATAATAATATTGAAAATAAAATCAATGAATC
>Ga0079305_1000675_pt1 | contig 64315 bp, 49 predicted proteins | sample LMS_cellobiose_e_FD_79183 | JGI IMG/M metagenome (GOLD analysis project Ga0079305, IMG submission 79183) | Rumen-fistulated moose microbial communities from Alaska, USA - LMS_cellobiose_enrichment | ecosystem: Host-associated > Mammals > Digestive system > Stomach > Rumen fluid ...
GCCTTCCGTGCGCAACGCGGCGCGTCTGCTCTGGGCGGCGCACGTCCTGGACGTGCTGGCGGCGTGTCGATGGGAGCCGAAAGCGGCGGCGGTCGAACTCAAGGTGCCGCTCTCCCGGCTGACCCGTAGTCTGCACGACGATCCCGAACTGTGGCAGATACTGAACCGCGAACGGGCGCGGCTTTCCCTGCATCCCTGGAAAGGAGACCGGACATGAAGATCACCATTGAAAAACTGCCCGTTGCGGCCGCCGGACAGCCCCGCAGCATCGATTTCGAACTGCATCCGTTCATCGCTTCTTTCTGCGGTGTCCGGCCCGACGACATCGTCGATTACGAAATCCTCAAACGAAGCATCGACGCCCGGCAGCAGCCGGATGTGAAACTGGTCTATACCCTTACGGTCGAATTGGCCGAAGGGGTCCGGCCGAGACGCGGCTTCGAACCCGCACTGCCGGAGATACCGCTTGAGACTCCGGTCGTCGAGTGTGCCGCGCCGCCGCTGCATCCGGTGATCGTCGGAGCGGGTCCGTCCGGATTGTTCTGCGGTCTGATTCTTGCGATGGCCGGATGCAAACCCGTGATCCTCGACCGCGGGCGCGACGTGACACGCCGCAAAGCCGACATAGATCACTTTTTCGCCTCGCGCGAACTGAACGAGGAAAGCAATCTGCTGTTCGGCGAAGGCGGCGCCGGCACCTGGTCGGACGGCAAACTCTACACCCGGGTCCGCGATTCGCGCATCCGGTTTGTCCTGCGGGAAATGATCGAGGCCGGCGCACCGGAAAACATCGCCTATTACAGCCATCCGCATATCGGTTCCGACCGTCTGCCGGGGGTGATCGAAAAACTCCGGCGGAAGATCGAAAGTCTGGGCGGAATTTTCCGCTGGGATTCCCGTGCGGAATCGCTGCTGGTGCGCGACGGCGTCTGCCGGGGCGTGGTTCTTTCCGGCGGGGAAACGCTCGAAGCTCCGCTGACCGTGAGCGCGTGCGGACACAGCGCGCGGGATTTCATTCTCGCTTCCATCCGTGCCGGAGCGGTGTTCCGGATGAAAGGGTTTCAGCTCGGCTGCCGGATCGAACATCCGCAGGATTTCATCAACTGGATGCAGTTCGGGATACAGGAAACTCTGCCCGCACTGGGCAGCGCGGAATACAATCTGGTTTCCCGGCCCGCCCCGGACGGACGCATCGGCGGCGTCACGACTTTCTGCATGTGTCCCGGCGGCGAGATCATCCCCGCGACTCCGAAACGAAACCGCCTGTGCACCAACGGGATGAGCAATTCCGCGCGTTCGGGCCGTTTCGCCAATGCCGCGGTCGTGACGACGATCCCGCCGGAAACTTTCGCCTCGCCGGAGGATGCTTACGCATTTCTCGACGAACTGGAAAAACGCGCGTTCGAGGCGGGGGGAGGGGATTACTCCTGTCCGGCGCAGAAGGCGGCGGATTTTCTGCGCGGACAGACCGGCAGACTGCCGAAGCACACCTCCTGGACCTTCGGCACAGTTCCCGCACGGGTCGATTCCCTAGTCCCGGCGGAGGTTCGCCGCGCTTTGTGCCGCGCTCTGATTCACTTCGACCGTCAGGCGGAAGGATATGTTCGTTACGGCACTCTGCTTGGAGTGGAGACCCGCGTGTCGAGTCCGGTCCGGTTCGAGCGTGATGAAACAACGCGGCAGAATCCGCTGGCGAATTTTTACCCGGTCGGGGAGGGCGCGGGTCTGGCCGGCGGCATCACTTCCGCCGCGATCGACGGAATCCGGACCGCCGAAAGCATCCTGATGAAGTGACGCAAACGCTGCGGTCCGGGATTTATCAGCCGCCGATGAGCTTCGTGCCGATCTTCAGCAGGGAGCCGAGCTGAAACACGATGAAAGTCGTGATGTATGCCAGCACCAGCAGCCCCAGCGCTTCCAGAATCGCCATGCGGGTGGAATTGAGCTCGCGCCGGATGATCGCCAACGTGGCAAGGCAGGGAATCGAAAGCAGACAGAACAGCATGATGCAGAATCCCTGCAGCGGCGTGTAATTCTGTTTCAGATGTTCCCGCAGCGGCGCGGATTCCTCGTCCGTTTCTCCCTCGGCGTAGAGCGTTCCCAGCTGGGAGACGAACACCTCTTTGGCGGCCAGTGCGCCGATGGTGGCCGTGGAAAGTTTCCAGTCGAATCCGATATGCCGGAACACCGGTTCCATGGCGTGTCCGATACGGCCGGAAACGGTGTATTCCATTTTTTCGGCCTGCCGTTCGTTTTTCAGTTTCGTCAGCTGTTCGTTTCCGGCCGCGGCGGCTTCGATCAGCTGTTTCGGAGCCGGAGAGAGTTTTTCGGTCTGCACTTTTTCAAGCGCGTCGGCGGGAATCTTCCGTTCTTTGCGGATTTCGGCCATCGTTTCATCGTCGAATACCTGTGCTTGAGTCAGGATTCCGATCTGCGCCGGATTCAGCTCCAGCGATTTTTCCGCCCGTTCGATTTCCGCCTGATAGTTCCTGGAAAAGGTTTTCTTTTCCGGCAGAGTGTTGGCCAGATAGAGAACAATGGTCGCGGCGAGGATGATGGTCCCGGCTTTCTGCAGATACATCCGCCCGCGGTCCCACATGTGGAGCATGATGCTGCGGAAAGTCGGCATCCGGTAAGGCGGCAGTTCCATCAGATAGACTTCGCCGTCGCCCTTGAACAGAGTGTTTTTCATGAACCGCGCGCCGACGAGCGCGATGACGATCCCGATCAGGTAAATGACCAGCATCATCGTGGCCTGATATTTCTGCGCGAAAAAGGCGGGAATGATCAGCGCGTAGATCGGCAGACGCGCGCCGCAGCTCATCAGCGGGAGCACCATGATCGTGACCTTGCGGTCGCGTTCCGATTCGATCGTGCGGGTGGCCATGATCGCGGGGACCGTGCAGCCGAAGCCCAGCACCAGCGGCACGAAGGAACGTCCCTGCAGACCGAACTTGCGCATGATCCCGTCCATCACGAAGGCCGCGCGCGCCATGTAGCCGGAATCTTCCAGAATGGCGATGGCGAAGAACAGGAAGAGAATGTTCGGCAGAAAGACGATGACCCCGCCGACGCCTTTGATGACGCCGTCGCAGAGCATGGAGCGCAGATACGGCAGCGTATTCGGATCCCAGACCGCCCGGACCTGTTCGGCGATCCATCCGAAAAAGGATTCGATATACCCCATCAGCGGGTCCGCGCAGGTGAAGGTGAACCAGAAGGTGGCGTAAATGATGAGGAAGAACAGCGGCAGACCGAGAATCTTGTTGGTCATGACCGCATCGATCTTGTCGGAGATTTCGCGGCGTTTTTCCTGCGTCATGGAAATGGTGTCGCGGCACGCGCCCGCGAGCATGGCATAGCGGCAGTCGGCCATGAAGGTGTCCGCTTCGATGGCGTGGCGTTCGCGGAGATGCTGAATCTGTTTTTCGACTTCCTCCCAGACGGGTTTCAATTCATTCAGGCGCATGACGCCCGCATCGTGCTCGAGCAGTTTGATCGCGAAAAAGCGGGCGGGGATATGGCGGTATTTTTCCACGTTCAGCGCATCGATTTTTTCCGAAACTTCCCGGATCGCGTCGTCGATGTCCGCGCCGTAACTGAGCATCGGCACCCCGTGATCTTCGAGTTCGTTCAGGGTCTGGGCCAGCCGGCGGAGCAGGGGACGCACGCCGTTGGTTCTGCTGCCGACGGTCTGCACGATCGGCGAACCGAAATATTTTTCCAGTTTCTGAATGTTGAATCTCAGCCCTTTTCTGCGGGCGTCATCGGTCATGTTGAACGCCAGCAGCATCGGGATATGGAGTTCCGCCAGCTGAGTGGTCAGATACATGCTCCGCTGGGGGATGGTGGAGTCGATCACGTTCAGAATCAGATCGATTCCGGGCTTGGTCAGTTCCACGAAGGCCACATCCTCTTCGGGCGAATTGGAGGAAAGCGAATAGATGCCGGGCAGGTCGACCAGTTCGATTTCCATGTCGTTGAGGGTGAAAAATCCGGATTTGCTTTCCACCGTGACTCCGGGGTAATTGCCGACATGCTGCCGCGCACCGGTCAGCGCATTGAAGATGCTGGTCTTGCCGCAGTTCGGATTCCCCGCCAAAGCGATTCTGAATTTCTTTTTCATGGCGTCAGGACTTTTTCAGAATGATTTTTGCCGCGTCATCCCGGTGGATGGCCATGCTGGTTTCAAGGATTTTCACCCGGAGCAGACCGCCGAACGGCGCATGAGCTTCCATTTGCAGTTCGGCTCCGGCGACCAGTCCGACATCCGCGAATTTCTTGCGTTCGCGCAGATCGGGCCGAATCTTCAGAATCGTCGCTTTGGCTCCGACCGGCAGATCGGCCAGAGTCATTTCTCCGTTTTCCGGCACCTGATAATTTCTGGTCTTGCCGGAAGATTTTCCGCAGCAGCATTTCGTTTCCGCCATTTCAGCAGTCCTTTCAAAAAGATTCCGGAGAAGAACGGGGAAGGAGTTGGAACCGCTCTTCTCCGGAATCCGTTATTTCAAAAAAGTTTGTTTGCGCTAATTCTACCGGTGAAATTCGGTCCGACGGGCTCCATCGAACTGAAAAACACTCCTTTGCTGAACTTGCTGAAGGTAATATAACATCACTTTGACAAAATTCAATTAGGAAAAACTAAATTTTTGAAATTTTTAAAAAATCAGCGGAACCAAGTGAAATGACTGGAATGCGCGGCATGACTTATGCAACCGACGGACCTGTCGGTCAGGTCCGTCGATCACGGCGGAAAATGATTCGCTGAAAGTGAATTCTCTCAGAGGATTTTGAGCAGCTCGACTTCGAAGATCAGAGCCGCATTCGGCGGAATGGCGCCGGGCGCGCCGCGTTCTCCGTAGGCCAGACGAGCCGGGATGAAGAAACGATATTTCGCACCTTCGGACATCAGCTGGAGACCTTCGGTCCAGCCGGGGATGACCTGATTGAGACCGAATTCGGCGGGTTCGTTCCGCTGGACGGAGCTGTCGAACACCTGACCGTTGAGGAGTGTGCCGGTGTAGTGGACCCGGACCTTCGAGGTGCGGCCGGGTTTGGCGCCGGAGGCGTCGCGGATGATCTCATACTGGAGTCCGGTCGGAGTTTCCCGAACGCCGGTTTTCTGTTTGTTGGCGGCAAGGAACTCCTGTTCCTCGCGGATGTTCTTTTCGGCGATTTTCTTTGCCTGATCGCGGGAGGCTTCCTGAATTTTCGTGTGAAGCATGCGCATGGCCGCGGCATATTCTTCGGAGGGGATTCCGGGGGTGCCGGCGAGCGCGTCGCGCAGGCCTTCCAGCACGAGTTCGGGCGAGAGGTCGACGGGGGTGCGGGCCACGTATTCGGCCACGTTCAGGCCCATGGCGTAACTCATTTTTTCGGTGTCGTTGGCAAATTTCCGGGCAGTCATTTTTCTGATCTTTCCACAGGGTTAAGGGTTGAAAGTCGTTGGTTCCGTATCATGAAAGCGTGTCGCGGCAGACCCGCAGCACGTTGCCGCCGATAATCTTGCGGATTTCGTCGTCGGAGAATCCGCGCTGAACCAGTCCGACGGTGAACAGCGGCCAGTTGGTCCAGGCCACGGAGTTGTATTGTTCCTGGGTCATGGTTCCTTCGACATCTTCGGGATGAGTCCAGTACTGTTCCCAGATCGGGCGGTTCTTGGGAACGGTTCCCTCGATTTCGGTTTTGGCGAGGCCGAAGCCGTGATCGGTGCCGATGGCGACGTGATCGACGCCGAAGGTGCGGGCGATGTATTCGATGTGGTCGATGAACGAACGGATGTTCATGTCGCGCTGGAGGAACCAGGGATGCGCGCAAATTCCGACGTAGCCGTTGGTCTTTTTGATCGCGGCGATGACTTCATCGGATTTGGCGCGGTAATGGGTGGAGAGATGTCCGGCGGCGGCATGGCTGGCGACGACCGGTTTCTTCGAGCAGAGCGCGGCTTCGAGACTGGTGCGCTGACCGCTGTGGGCCACGTCGGGAATCACGCCGACGCGGTTCATTTCGGCGACGACCTGGCGTCCGAAATCGCTCAGCCCGGCATCGGCGGCTTCCGCGCAGCCGTCGCCGATGAGATTGCGGCGGTTGTAGGTCAGGTGCATCATGCGGACGCCGAGGTTGAAGAAAACGCTGATGTGGATCAGGGATTCCGCCGCGGAAATGGCTTTGGAGGAAATCGGCACGCCGTTGGTGGTCAGATAGAGCGCCTTGTGACCGCGTTTGCGGATTTCAGGCAGCTGTTCGGGAAAGACGGCGCGTTCGTAGAAACTGGTCAGACGGTCGGTGAGCGCGGTGTAGGAGCCGAGACGTCTGAGCAGGATTTCGATATCGTTGCCTTCGAGTCCGGCGTTCTGGAAGATGCAGTCCACGCCGGCCTGTTCCCAGACTTCCGCCAGCCGTTTCTGCATTTCGGGATTCTTGTAAGCCTGGTTCATGCGGAACTCTTCGCGCGCATAGGTGAGTTCATCGCGGCTGGCGTGCTGCCGGATCATTTCATCAAGTCGCTCGTCCCGTCCGCCGGCTGAGGGATTGAAGCCGTAGGCGTCGAAGACAAAGGAGTTGCGGTGCAGTTCGAGTCCGTGTTCGAGTTCTTTTTCCGTTGGACGGAGAATGTCCAGCGCCAGTTTCCAGTTTTCCTGAATGGTTCCCATAAAAAAGCCTTTCCGCGTTTGGTTACGAAAAGGCAATATACTCTGAGACCCGGGGAAAATCAAGCCGGATGGATGTTTTTTTCGAGGGAACTCAGACGGGTCCGTCCAGCGCTCGGCAGATTATGCGGCTGGCGACCTCGATCTCCTGGAGCTCCGGCTCGGTGCAGTTTTCGAAATAGCTGTAAATGTAGCGGTTGAGCCGGTCTTCGACCGACTGGCACATTTCCGCGCCTTTGGTCGTGAAGTTGATGATGACGTTGCGGCGGTCTTCCGGATCGTCATGCCGGATCAGACAGTCGAACTTGACCAGTTTGTTGACGAGGATCGAGGCGCCGGCGGAGGAGAGCCCCGTGACTTCCATGACTCTCGCAAGATTGCAGGGCAGGGAGAAACGGAGCATCATCAGATGGATGAACTGCTGCTGCGGCAGGACTTCGGAATAGAAGTCCCGCCACGCGGAATCCAGAACCGCGCGGCGCCGGACTTCCAGCATCCGGCACATCTTTTTGAAGACGTCGATCCGGTTGAGCTGATTTTCCGGTTTTCCGGTGAGCGGTATGCCCGCCTCGTCGTATCGGTTCTGGCGGCGGGTCATCTTATTTCACCGTTTCGAAATTGTCATCGATGGTGTCGCCGAGCTTGTCCAGCCGTTTATGCCAGTCGGAACGGTCATTGTCCAGGAAATACTGCTGGAAGAACATGTTGCCGACCCGGCTGTCCATGCCGTTGTTGACATCCTTGATGATCTTGCCGAGATTTTCGCGGACCTGAGCTCCCATGACGGCATCCGGATTGGAATACTGGACATGCGCGATCACAACGAGCTGGGACTGCTTGAGAGATTCGGTTTCGGTGGAGAGAGCACGTCCGATTACCGGCAGATCCTTGAAGAAGGGCAGTCCGGTGGTGCCGCGCACGGATTCGGATTTGCGGAGACCGCCGATGATGAATTCCTGCGCCTGACGGCCGACCTGGACCGTGGTCGCGGTATTGGAGTAGCTCCTGCGGGCGGACCCGTCCGCATTCCAGCCGAGCAGGGAAATGCTGGACAGATCGAATTTGAGCTGAGCGGCATTTCCGGTTACGACCGGGGTGACTTTCAGGTCGAACAGGAACCCTTCCGTGACCATCGGGTACTGGAGCCAGCCGTGGATGATGCCGGGGGCGGCATCCTTGTTTGCCCACATGGCGGTCCGGGTGTTCCAGTCGATATTGTAATATGCCGCGGGGGTTACGACTCCGTTCTTGTCAACATATCCGGTCAGGTATTTGGAAATCGCGCTGGTCTTCGAATCATCATCGAGGGCCTTGGCTGCGGCTTCCGCATAGGTATTGGTGGTGGTCTGAGTGCCCATCATACGCAGCGTGTAGCCGGCCGGGACGATGAAATTGGACAACGGGATCTTGCCTGCCGGCGTGTCGACCGTGAGACCCATTTTGTCATAGACGTCCTTGATGGTGCCGACCGGCATGATCTTGGACGTGGATTCGCGCAGGATCGTATCCGGATTGATGTCGGCATAGACAAATTCCTTGGTGCCCTCGGCGATCGAAGTGGCGCCTTCCTTGTAATAGGTCCGGTCGTAAAAGAACCCGGAACTGACCTGCAGCACGGAGGTTTTGCGGTTCTGCGCCACGATCTCGCCCTGTGCCAGACATTTGGCTTTGCCGATGGAGGTCATCAGGTCAAGGTAACGGGAGTTCCACTTGGGATTGAAATTCCAGTAGGAGGTTTTATTGTTGCCGGAATCCTGAATGCCGCTGGTGAAGAAGGTTCCCCAGTTGCGGCGGACCACCATGCCGGTGGAGAAAAGATCCACGCCGTCGTTGTTCTTCCAGCTTTGGAAGTCCACACCGATGCGGTCGTCGTTTTCTGCATAGATTTCCAGAATGCGGTAACAGATTTTGATTTCCGGAATGGGCCGGTCATACTGCTTGAGCATTTCGCGCATTTCCGCCCATTGCCAGGCGGGCGCTTTGACCAGCAGCGCGTTGAGTTCGGCATCCACCAGCATGGTGCCGGGAGCTACCGCGAACTGCGGATCAAGTTCGGAGGAACCGACTTTCTGCAGCATGTCGCGCAGATTCGACGCCCGGCTGATCCGCGGGAAGTAGATATGAGTATCTGCTTCGGGCAGATAGGTCAGGCCCTTGCGGTCCAGCGAGGCTACAATGTGGTCGATGCCGCGGCCTTCGCTGGAATCCTGAAAACGGTATTCCTCGGCGGAGACCAGGATCACGCCCGTGCCGTCTTTGTATTTGACTGCCGTGACCTGGGCGGGACTGTCATTGATGCTCTTGGCGCCGACTGCGGCTTCGAGATAGCTGCGGACCGCATACGGATCGGCATTTTTGAGCGTGTAGGGCTTGGTGATCACGTAAGGATCATTGTTGTCGCGGATCACGTTTACTTCCCTGGTGCCGTCTTTGACATCGATTTTCAGCTGAGCCTGAACATTGGAAGGCGCATAGCCGCCGGTCGGGTTGTTGTTGCGGTCGCGCGGGGTGCCCGGGATTGAATTCGGGGTGAGCGTGATCTCACGCGGACGGTCCGTTCCGAGCGCCTTGTGCAGATCGGAGACCGGAACATGCTGATTGTTCGGGACGTTACAGCCGGAGAGCAGGAACACGGCCAGGAATCCCGGCATTAAAGTCTTGATATTCATATATGGAATCTCCTCCTCTTATTTTTGTTTCTTGCCTGTTTCCGAAACGTTTTCGGCAGGGGCGGCCGATTCCGTTTTTTTCTTGCGTTTCTTTAACACTTTTTCAGTGCGGAGAACCGATTCCGGCCGGCGGATGATCTGACGGGTTTCGCTGACCGTCGGTGCGCCGCTGTCGTCCGGATGGACCATTTCCGCTTCCGCACTGACTACCAGATAGGTGCGTTCCTTGATGGTCGTGACCGTGCTGAACAGGTATTTGATCAGAGGAATGCGGCTGAGGATTGGCAGACCGATGGTCTGCTCCACATCGTTTTCCTTTTCGTAAACGGCCAAAACTTTTTCACATCCGAAGCCGAGGGTGGCTGAGCCGGAAATCAGGGCGGTGTTGCTCAGTTCCGCACCGGTGTTGCCGCGTTCGACTACACTTTTGAAATACAGGGCATAGTCAAAAATCACGCCGCCGTTGCCTTTCAATTTATTTTTGGCCTGATAGAATTTCTGCGAAGAAGGGAGGAACCCCTGGGCATTGGCGTCTTTGTCCGTGGACTGGAAACAGATGAACGGATTGACGATCTTCGCTTCAAGATTCGGCGGATCGCCGTGCAGATTGCCGTCCTCATCTTCATAGTAGCTTTTGCCGACCAGGGTCCGCCCGAGCGTATTTTTGGCGATGTTCTGGTATTCCGGCTTCATGGATATCCGGTGGATGAACGGCGCGGTGTTCGGATTGCGGTCCTGGATTTCCTGCAGCAGCGCGTATTCCTTTTCATTGGCGACCGGCGTGTTGATCATGGTCAGCGTGGCGCTGGCGGCCGCATTCGCATTGCCGGACTGCTGCAGACAGCGGATGAAACTCATATCGAACTGAGGCGCGGTGAAGAATCCGCCGAGACCCCAGGTCGCGGAGGAGACATACAGCGCGCTTTGAAGCATCTCGTCAATGGCGATGCGCCCGGCGTTGTACCCCAGATTCAGCAGGTTCACTCCGGGACCGTTCTTCCAGGCCAGATAATCCATGCCCCAGTCCTTCAGGTCGCTGTCTCTCAGTTCATAATAGTTCAGACGAATCCGGACCTGCGGCAGGGGACGATCCAGCTGCTTGACCCATTCGAGGGTGCGTTTGGCTGCGGCTGTCTGGTCGCGCCAGAAGATGGTGTTCGTCTCCGTATTCACATACGCGGCGCCTGCGCTCGAACCGATGGTCGAGTCAACAATGTTGGAAAAATCCGCTGCCGCCCGGTAATGCGGAGAGTAGGCCACGCGGGCGAGTCCCGTTCCCTGAATGGAGGAATCGGATTCCTTGAGCTTGCCCGGACGGTCCAGCGCCGCTACGATCGCGTCCACATGCGGCAGAAATTTCTGTCCGGTCGAGACCAGTATCGCGCCGCGTCCGCCTTTTTCCGAAGTGACCCGCCGGATGGTCGAATTGCGGTTGTAGCGCTGAATCGCGGAATTGATGAAGGGCAGAATCTCTTCCGCGGAGACATGTTTGAGTTCATACAGCTTGCTCTCGAACCGGACCTGGGCGTCATCCTGACGCAGGTGAATGGTCCGAACGGATGATGCATCCGGTTCTGCCGCTGCCGCGGTCAGACCGAACCCGACGACAGTCGCGATTGCCGCGGCGGCCCGGAGTCTTAATGACAATTTCATAGGGGGGGTCTTTCTTGTTTTTTTATAGGAATTGGAAACCGATCAGAATCGGTTTGTCGTTCAATTTGCCGGTAATGATCCGGAACAGCGCTTCACTGGTGAATTTTTTGCCGTTGCGCGGATCGGTCCGCTGAAAGCGTATTTTCCAGATAAACGGAGTGAACGCGGTCAGTTCCAGCGTGGTGACATACTGGAACGAAATCGGCTCTCCCAGAGATTCGATGATGGATTTCCGGGAGGCGGAAAACTTCTTTTCATCGAATTTGTCGCGGACTTCCTCCGGCAGATACTGCAAAAAGCCTTTGGCGTCGTTCCGCATGAAAGCGATGACCAGTTTCCGGCTGAAGGCGAATTCCTCGCTCTTCGGTTCGGCTTTGCGTTCTTCCCGCGGCAACTCCCGAATCGGAGTGGCGCAGCCTGCAAGGAGTCCCGTCGCCGAAATGAGACCGGCGGTCAGGAACAGCTGTTTCATGAACAGTCCTTTTTTTCTTTCATTGCAAACATCTTTCCTTGTTAAAATCTTTCATTGATAAAATCTTTGTGTGAAAATATCTTTATATGAAAGATAATATATCCCGGTCCGGCGGTTTGTCAAGCGCATTTTGAAAAAAAGGTCAAAAAAAATCCCGCCGGGAAAACGAAGGATATTTTTTTCTGAGCGTTTTCAGCGGGAAAAGACCAACAATTCTGCCAATGTCGATGCCGTGCGCGGGAAAAGGGATTTGCAAATCGGAGAAAAGGCGTTACATTTTCAGCCGGGCGGATTTCGGCCGGGCCGGTTTCGAAGGGGGTCCGGTGACCGCCGGAAAAATATCAGCGTTTTTTTGCCGGAAATCCGGAACCGGACGGAACCTTTCGGCGGAAACCGTGTCAAAGGGGGATGGTGACAGTTATGAATGGAGAAACCGGAAGTTACGAAGAAAGGCTGATCGCAGATTTCAAAGAAGGCAGTCGGGAACGGTTTGACGAGCTGGTGAAGATTTATACTCAGAAGCTGTACCGGCTGGCTTACGGTCTGCTGGGCAATCATCACGACGCGGAGGAAGTGGTGCAGGACTCGTTCGTGCGTGCTTACCGCGGTTTGGATCATTTCCGCGGAGATTCGAGTTTCGAGACCTGGATGCACCGGATCACTTTGAATCTGGCCCGGAACAAGTTTCACTGGAACCGGCGTCGCGGCGAAGGAATCACGGTGAGTTTGTCGGACCGGATCGACGGTGCGGACGAAAGTGAAGACGTCGGCGACATGGAGCTGCCCGACAGTTCCTATTCGCCGGATTCGCTGATGCAGAAAGTCGAAACGCAGAGCAATGTGATCCGCGGGATGAACTCGCTGCCGGAATTTCTGCGGGAAGCGATGGTGCTGCGGCATGTCAGGGATATGTCATACGACCAGATCGCCCGGATTCTGAATTGTCCGGTCGGCACGGTCAAATCGCGGATCGCACGGGGGCGAGAGCTCCTGCGGGAATATTTGATGAAGATGGATGGAGAAACCGCTCCGGCGGTTCCTCCGGGAAAGATCGAAAATACCAACAAGGCGGAGTTGAGCCAATGATGGAAAAAGAGCGGAAACATCCGGACGGAGAGCCGCGCCTCGGAACGGAACCCTGCATCGCAGCGGAAAATCTGAGCGCAGAACTCGACGGAGAGTATCATTTTTCGGCCGCCGAGCAGGATCATCTGAAGCACTGCCGGCACTGCCGTTCCCTGTATGAATCGTATCGCGTGATCGACGATGCCGTGACCCGTTCGCTGACGGTGAAGTGTCCCGCCGCGGCCTCGGAGCGGATTCGCCGCCGGGTCAACCGGCAGCTGGACGCTCTTGCCCCGATGAATGCCCACAAGCCGATCCGTTTTTCGGCACTGGCGGCACGGGTCGCCGCCGGAGTCGTCCTCGCCGCCATGGCGGGTTATCTGATTTTCGTGGACAATCCTTATTCCGACGAGCTGGAGGAACCGGCCCGTCCGCTGCCGTCCGCTTCGGTGGAGGTCCGTCCGGAGCAGACGGCGGTATTTCCGGATACTTCTCCGGCCGGAGTGGATGTGCGGCACGTGCGGCCGACCGCGACCGGGACGGATTCCGTCCAGTTCATGGACCCCGAATCGGCGCCGGTCAAGGCTGAACACGTCGCCGTGATTCCGCAGACGGTCCGGCAGGTCTGGCTGTTCGATCCCGCCTGGAAGGCCGGCCGGCTGGAAAAGAGTTTCCGGTCCGCGCTTGGAAAGACGGAAATTCCTCTGCAAAACGTCCGGCTCACGCTGACCGAAGATGGCGCATACCGGACGAATTTGACCCTGACCCGTTATCAGACGGTGGTGCTGAACCGTCAGCTGGCCGGACTCGGTCTGCAGCTGATCTCCGCCGTGCAGCCTCAGCCGGAGCAGAAACTGTTTGCCGGGACCGGCCGCGAAACGGTGGCCTACGAGGCGGTTTTCATTCCGCGCGGACGTTGATCGTCTCCCTCATCCCGATTTTGCCGGTTTCGGTTTGCATTCTGCGGATTCCATGCTATATTTTGCCGCATGATGAATGGAGAAGATTGCGATGCAGCATGCAGAATCCGTTATTTCGGATATATTGAAATATAGTGAATCGACTTATCGTCCGGAAGAATATCCCGCACTGAACGCCCAGTATGCCGCCTGGCGGAGGGAAAAACCTCTGCGCGGAATCCGCGTGCTGGACGCCACCCCGCTCTTTGCCAATACTTTGCTGAAATACGTCCCTCTGCTCGCCGCCGGAGCGGAACTCACCGCCGCGACGCACGACGCGATTCCTTACGATCCGGAGATGCTGCCGCTGCTGGAACAGTGGGGAATCCCGCATGTCCACAATGACCGGACCGGGGAATATGACTGCGTGCTCGACTGCGGCGGCGTTCATTCGATGCTTTCGCCCCGCTGCGGTTTCGCGGAACTGACCCGTTCGGGTTTCTATCATTATCAGCATGCGGCAAAACCGGTCATTCTGGTCGATGACAGCCGGATCAAGGCGATCGAGACCTGTCTCGGCACCGGCGACGGTTTTCTTCGCGGCATGAAACAGCTCGGCTACACCGGTTTTCGAGGCCGGAGCATGGTGGTTTTCGGTTACGGGAAAGTCGGCCGCGGCATTGTCTTCTACTCGCTCCGGGAAGGGGCGGTCATCACGGTGGTCGACGAACCCGGCACCCAAGTCCCCGCGCAGGTGAAGCTGATTTCCCGTTACGACCGCGAGGCGATCCGGTCGGCGGTTCGTTCCGCCTGGTGCGTGGTGACCGTGACCGGGATTTACGATGCCATGCGCGGCAATGGCGCGGCGGAGGAACTGCGGAACGGTCCGCAGCTGATCGCCGCCATGGGTATTGCCAACGAATGGGGCGATTCGCTTCCTCCGGAACGGATACTCAACGGCAACGTGCCGCTGAATTTCATGCTGAAGGAACCGACCCGCATGCGGTATATCGATCCCACCATGGCGCTTTCCAATGCCGCCGTGCCCGAACTTGTGCGTGGTGATCTGAAGCCGGGAATCCAGAAAATATCCCCCGCAGTCGAAGGTGTTTACTGGCGGACGGTGGAACAAAACAGTCTGATTGGTGCTGAATTAAAGGAGAGCGGATTATGAGCATTCTGATTCAAAAAGTCAAAGTCAGCGGAGCGATGGTCGACATTGCCGTCCGCGGAAACCGCATTGCGGAAATCCGGCCGGGGATCGAAGGAGAATTCGATCAGGTGATCGACGGTTCCGGCTGTGCGGCCCTGCCGCCGTTTTACAATACGCACTGCCACGCCGCCATGACGCTGCTGCGCGGCATTGCCGACGACATGGAGCTGTTCGACTGGCTGAGCAATCATATCTGGCCTGCCGAGGCCAAACTGACCCCGGAGGACATCTACTGGGGCACCCGGCTGGCCTGTCTGGAAATGATCAAGTCCGGCACCGTGTTTTTCAACGACATGTATTTTCAGCCGGCGGAAACGATCCGCGCGGTCGAAGATGCGGGGATTCGGGCGGCGGTCGGGATGATCGTGCTCGATGTCAATCCGGAAGCCAATGCGGCGTTTCAGCGGGCCAATGCGGCGGTCTGGGCCGACCGCGCGCGTTATTCCGACCGCATTCAGCTGACCTGGGCTCCGCATGCGATCTACACCGTCAGCGAACCCGCGCTCCGCGAAGTGGCGGAAAAAGCCGCCGGCATGGGGGTCCGCATTCACATTCATGTGGCCGAGACCGATAAGGAAGTCTCCGACTGCCGCGAACAGCACGGCGGTCTGACTCCGGTGGAATATCTCGACCGGCTCGGTCTGCTCTCGGAAAAGACTCTGGCCGCGCATTCGGTGCATCTGTCGGACGCGGACATTGATCTTCTGAAGGCGCGCGGCGTGCATACCGCCTATATGCCGTGCAGCAATTACAAATTGTCGTCCGGCCGGTTCCGCTTCCACAAACTGCTGGAATCCGGCTGTCACGTGACGTTCGGGACCGACGGCTGCGCGTCCAACAACAATCTTTCGATGTTCGACGAGATGAAAGTCGGCGCGCTCGGGGCCAAACTCGAATTCGGCGGTCCGACCGCCTGCAGCGCCTCGCAGATATTCACCGCGGCGACCCGGTCCGGAGCCGAGGCGTTCGGAATCGACGCCGGAGTTCTGGAACCCGGCCGGCTGGCGGACATCATGCTGCTGGACCTCGATTCTCCGATGATGGTCGCCGCGCACAATCTGATTTCGAACGTCGTTTATTCCGCGGACACTTCGTGCGTCTCGACTTTGATCTGCGACGGACGGGTGCTGATGCTGAACCGGCAGGTCCCCGGCGAGGCGGAAGTGATCCGCGAGGCCCGGCGCTGCTCCGAGCATCTCCGCGGCTGATCATCCTTCCTCTCTTACAATCCGAGCAGTTCGGCTGCCTGCGTGCAGATTTCCGATGCGGTGCTGTTCAACAGTTTTTCCGCTTCGGCGTTCTTTCCCCGACGGAGCAGCCGCAATGCCTTTTCGGAGGCGCGGTCATAACGGCGCAGGGCATCCTTTTCGAATGCGGTCCATTTGCGGGGGATCGGCGCGTTGTAGCCGAGTTGGTCGAATCTTTCCCGCGCGGCCTGGGAGAACACCGTTTCGGTGATCCGCTCGTCCAGGTCTTTCATGCAGACTGGCAGCGGCAGATAGATGGTATGACGCGGCGGTCCGATCAGAACATACACCGTTGAGAGCGTTCCGGGAAACTCCTTGTCGATCACCAGGTCGGCGGCGGAATTGGTTTTCTTGTAACAGACCGAACGTTCGAGCGGGGACCCTTTCTGCATGGCAGAGCAGCGGGCGAGCGCCAGACTGTCTTCCCGCGTGATCCGGCCTCTTTCGTTCAGCGCGGTGTCCAGCGCGGTGCGGACCACCGCTTCGCGTCCGCAGCTGTCCAGAAAACGTGCGAGGGGACACACCGAAAAACGCGCCATGCCCTGATTGTGCCAGATATTCGCGCGGTAGGTATAGCCGTGATCGACCGGTTGCACGGTGATGGTTTTTGCGGTCAGTTCGCAGATGAACGCTTCCCGGGTGTCGGCGAACAGGAAGATGGAACCTTTCTCTTTATGCCAGTAGTCGCCGGCCCGGAGCATTTTCTTCAGTTTTTCCACGGCCTGCGCGGCGGTGTCGCAGCTGCCGAGGATCGCACCCAGGATCGCCGGCGTGGTTTTTTTGCTCGGGTCGGTGCTGCAGTCGATGCAGGGTTCGCCGCTGTTCATCACTCCGGCCAGTCCGGAGCGGTTCATGCCCATGCACGGGAGGTTGTTGTCGCCGAGTCCGAGCCACTGCCGGGCGGCTCCGGATTTGCTCCGGACCACCGAGACCAGCCGGACCTTGGAATCCCGGCTTTTATGCAGAATGGTGGCGTTGAGACCGGTGACGTCGCCGAAAAGGAGCCAGCTGGTGCATTCGTGATCGAGCTCATCTTCATTCGAAACGCTTTTCGGCGCGACCGGTCCGGACGGAAAAACAGTCTTTTCTTCTTTCATTTTCACGTGCTCCGCAACTGAGATTGATAGTTCTGACGCAAGACCTATTGCTTTCGGCGGATAATATACAGCCGTCGGATATTTTTTCAAGCGGCGGTCCGTTCCGGCGCGGATCGGCCCGCAGGATTCCGTTTTTTGCCGTTTTCAGACTTGAAAATCCGCATCCGCAGTAGTATATTGTACCTGTATGATGACGAATCAGGAATAAGGAGTTTCCATCATGGCGAATTATTATGTCACGACCCCGATCTACTATGTCAACGACAAACCGCACATCGGTCATTCCTATACGACCGTGCTGGCGGATATCCTGACCCGTTTCCACACGCTGTTCGGCGAGGATTCCTACATGCTCACCGGCACCGACGAACACGGCCAGAAAGTCGAAAAGGCCGCGGCGAAACGGAACATGCCGCCGATCGACCACTGCAACGAGATGGTGGTTCGGTTCCAGGAACTCTGGAAGAAGCTCGGCATCAACAACAGCGATTTCATCCGCACCACCGAGGAGCGGCACATGAAGATCGTCCGCGCCATTCTGCAGGACCTGTATGACCGCGGTCTGATCTACAAGGCCGAATACACCGGCCACTACTGCGTGCCGTGCGAACGCTACTTCACCGAAAAAGACCTGCTGGAAGGCGGTTTGTGTCCGGAATGTCACCGCCCGACCAATCAGCTGGTGGAATCCAATTACTTCTTCAAGATGGGACAGTACCGCGACTGGCTGGTGGATTACATCAAGTCGCATCCCGGCTTCATCCAGCCGGAATTCCGCGCCAACGAAACGCTCGGTTTCCTGCGCAAGGAACTCGGCGACCTGTGCATTTCCCGTCCGAAATCGCGCCTGTCGTGGGGTATCGAACTGCCGTTCGATCATGATTACGTCTGCTACGTCTGGTTCGACGCGCTGATCAACTACATTTCCGCCATCGGCTACGGTTCCGACCAGGCGAAATTCGAAAAATGGTGGAGCGTGGCGCACCACATCGTCGGCAAGGACATCCTGACCACCCATACGGTTTACTGGCCGACCATGCTGCATGCGATCGGTCTGCCGATGCCGCAGAGCATTTCCGCCCACGGCTGGTGGCTGAGCGGGTCCGAGAAAATGAGCAAATCGCTCGGCAACGTGGTCAACCCGCTGGATATGATCGACATTTTCGGCGTGGACGCCTTCCGCTACTGTCTGATGTCGGAAATGGTTTTCGGACAGGATGCCTCGTTCACCGAGGAATCGTTCGTGAAACGCTACAACAGTGATCTGGCGAACGATCTGGGCAACATGCTCAGCCGTGCGGTGAAGCTCACGATCAAGAATTTCGACGGAAAAATCCCCGCGCCCGGCGAATATGAAGCGGTGGACAAGGAACTTATGGACCTCGCGCTGGCCGCTCCGGCCGCGTTGCGGAACGAGGTCGAACACATGCGGCTGGAACGTGCCGTGGACGAAGTCATGAACGTGGTCCGCGCCGCCAACCGCTACATGGAAAAGACCGCGCCGTGGACCCTGGCCAAACAGGGCAATACCGCGCGTCTGGCGACCGTGCTATATACCGCGTCGGAAACCTTGCGGATCGTTTCCGGTCTGCTGCTGCCGATCATGCCCGCGAAGATGAAGGAACTGCGCATGACACTCGGTTTGAGCGAAGCGGAAGCCGCCTCCGCCGTTTACGACCGGTTGTCGAAATGGGGAGTCCTGGCCCCGGGCACGCCGGTTCGGGACATTGCGGCGCTCTTCCCGCGGCTGATGCCGAAAACCGAAGAGAAAGCCGAAGCCAAGTCCGCTCCGGCCAAAGCGGAAAAGAAAGCCGAACCGAAGAAAACCGAAACCGTGGCCGTTGCCGGCGATCAGCTCGTGACGATCGACGAATTTTTCCGCAGTCAGCTGAAGACGGCGAAAGTGCTGGAAGCCGAAAAGGTCGAAGGCGCGGACAAACTGCTGAAACTCAAGATTGAAGTCGGCAGCGAGCAGCGGACGCTGGTGGCCGGGATCGCCAAGGCCTACACTCCGGAGCAGGTGGTCGGCCGCACGATCGTCATCGTGGCGAATCTGAAACCGGCGAAAATCCGCGGGATCGAATCGCAGGGCATGCTGCTGGCGGCGAAATCCGGCGATCAGCTGCGTCTCATTGCGGTGGACGGCGGCGATTTCCCCAGCGGATGTTCCGTGGGGTGAGGCGTTTTTCCCGCCGAAGTGCGTTTTTTTTGATAAAAAGATGAAAACGCACTTGAAAAAAGGGGGGAGTGCGTGATATATTACGCATTTATGAATGAAAAGGTTGTTTCAAAATAAAATTCTCAGTTGAAGAAAGGGATTCTAGAATGGCTGAAAATGAAGAAAAAAAAGTGAAGGTGAAAATTCCTTCCCGCGCGAAATCCTTCCGCAAGAGCGAGGAGGCCCGCATGCGTCATAAATCGCGCCGGAATATGATCTTCACCATGGAAAAGAAACTCCGCGCCGCGATCGAAGCCAAGGACGAAACGCTGGCGAAAGACCTGCTGAACAAGCAGTATGCCGTGCTCGACAAGGCGGTCAAGGGCGGCACGTTCCACAAGAATAAAGCAAGCCGGAAGAAATCCCGTCTTGCCCAGCTGATGAAATCCATGAAAGCCGCGGAAGCCAAAGCGGAATAATCACAGGATTGATTCTGATTCGAATGGGAAGGTGCTTTGCGGCATCTTCCTTTTTTTTACCGCGGGAAGGGGAGGAGTGCAGTCATGTTCATTCAAATGCTTTTCAAGTCGCCGCTGCAGTTCCTGACGATTTGTCTGGTTCTGGTGTTTTCGATCTGTCTGCATGAATATTTCCATGCCTGGACCGCCTGCCGGGAAGGCGATTACGGTGCGGCGGAGTTCATGACTCTCAATCCGCTGCGGCAGATGGGGCTGAGATCGCTGCTGATGCTGGCGCTGATCGGTCTCGCCTGGGGCGCGGTCCCGGTGGATTTGTCCAAACTGCGTTCGCGCTGGAGTTATCTGAAAATTTCTCTTGCCGGACCGGCGGCGAATTTCCTGCTGTTTCTGATTTCCGCGGTAATTTTTTTCCTGATCGGTCTGGTCGTCGCCCGAAGGCAGCTCCGGATTTCAGAGTCGGACTGGTTTCCGGTGTTTCAGCTGGTCTTTCTGTTCGGCATGTATAATTTCGCGCTGCTGGTCTTTAATCTGCTGCCCGCACCGGGGTTGGACGGCTGGAACGTACTGGCCGAAATTTTCCCGAAGGTCCGCCGGATCGATTCCGAGTTCGCGAAAGGGGCGATGCTGTTCCTGATGATCCTGGCGTTCTTCGGCGCCTCGTATTTGTTTCTGACCGGCGGATGGCTGATGCAGCAGATATTGCTTCTCGGCATTCGTCTGGGAGAATTGTAAGATGCCTCTCGAGGAACAGGATCGTCACATTTGGAGCGTGACCGAGCTCAACAGCGCGGTCCGCGACCTCATCGAGGGCAGTCTGCTGCCGGTCTGGGTCGCCGGCGAAGTCGGCAACCTGACGCTGCATCGGAGCGGACACGCTTATATGACGCTCAAAGACGCCTCCTCGCAAATCCGTGCGGTGTTTTTCGGCGGCGCCTCGGTTTGTGCCCGCCTGAAGATACAGGAAGGCTCGAAGGTCGAGGCTGCCGGCCGCCTGACCTGCTATCTGCCGCGCGGCGAATATCAGCTGAATATCAAATCCCTGCGCCCGATGGGCGTCGGCGATCTCCAGCAGCAGTTTGAGGAGATGAAACGCAAACTCGCCGAGGAAGGGCTGTTCGATGAATCCCGCAAGAAGCCGCTGCCGTTTCTGCCGACCCGGATCGGCGTGGTGACTTCGCCCGAGGGCGCGGCATTGCAGGATTTTCTGAAAATTTCGCTGGCGCGTTTCCCGATGCTGACGATCCGGATTTATCCGTCGCCGGTGCAGGGGAAGGGGGCCGAACTCCAGATCGCCGAGGGCGTGCGGTATTTCAACCGGAAACGCAACGTCGACGTGATCGTGGTGACCCGCGGCGGCGGCAGTCTGGAGGACCTCTGGCCGTTCAACGAGGAAGTGGTCGGCCGCGCCATCGCCGAAAGCCGTATCCCCGTCGTCAGCGGGGTCGGACACGAGGTCGATTTCACCATCGCCGATTTTGCCGCCGATTTGCGCGCTCCCACTCCGTCCGGCGCGGCCGAACTCATCGTCCCGGAAAAAGCCGCCATCGACGATCTGCTCTCCACCCAGAAAGGGCGCATTCAGGCCGCGATCACGCTGTGTTACGAGCGGGCCAAAGGCAATCTGGAAACGCTCTTGAATTCCGAACCGCTGCGCCGTCCCGCCTTTTTCGTGATGGAGAAAAGTCAGCAGATCGACTTGACACTCAAGGAGATGGAACATCTGCTGAAGACATCCGTCATGGAGTCGGACCGTTCGCTTTCCGCGCTGACGGAAAAACTGCAGGCGGTCAGTCCGTGTTCGATTCTGAACCGCGGATATTCGATGATTTTCGGCGCGGACGGATGCACGCCGCTGACCGATCCTGCGGACGCGCCTGCGGGCACTCCGTTGACTGCGCACATGGCGAAAGGCGATCTGCTGCTCCGTTCCGAAGGCGCGAAGAAAACTCCCCGGTGAATTCCCGCCGGCCATTATGATCGTGAGCTTGCCGCACAGGAGTAATTATAGGTCGAAGAAGATATTGACCACCAGTTACTGTATTGTGGACACTATAGAATTTGTCCTAAGTATAAAAGGATAATTTACCTTTTGTTTATTCCATCTGTATATTTGGTTACGGTATCTTCAATTCTTTGCTTCCACAGCGGTGCTTCACAATCATCTCTGAAGCTTGCGCACTTCAACATTAGATTGACAATTGTTTGTGGTTCTGCCTTTCCTGAAGCAAATATTGATTTGAAGAGAGAACTGAATTGTTTGAGAGTAAATGGAATTATTTGCAGATTCAACTTGATATCTTCATTCGTGTACCATACTCCAATTCTGAACGTTTCAGCCGTATTTGAATCAATTCGATTCGCAATAAATAGACCATAGACCGGTATATTGTATTGTTGCATCAAATCCGCCACGTGGCGACGAACAGGTTCTCCCTCCATCGCTTCTTGCCGGGAACTTTCAGATAACGTTACCTCGACAACAATAACGTAGTCTGCAAATTCTGCGATAAGGTCAGGTCCATTGCCCGGTGCAGTGCCGACAGGCATGAAATCCTGATCTATTTTAAACCTCCTGGCTGTACTGGGATTGTTCACCATGGAATCTATTGCCAAAAACGCTCGCCATAAGGTCCATTCCAAATAGGCCGGTGCTTCGGCTTTAGGCACCGAGATTTCCGTATCGCCATGTTTTGCATAGGTTTTTCGCGAAGCAATAAGATCCATATAGTCCGCAATTTCTTTCCATTGCGCTGCTTGATTGCAGGCATATTCTTCTTCTTTCTTACCGGCAATCAAATCCTCAATTTCATAACGTGCCTGATTGATTTCGGCAGATGTATTCAGACGACAAACATTGAAAGAACAAGAGATATTGAATTGCTTTGCCTGGGTCAGCAGATCATCCAGCACTTGGCGGGCGACAGAGGCATTGTCCGTTGGCAAATCGGCTCCTTTGCAAAGAATTTTATAGCGATTTAACAAAGGCTCTTTTGAAAACAGATTTTTTGTCAACGCAATCGCCAATGCATGTTTTTCCGGAACAAGGGAAATTCCTTTGCCACACGCCTGAACCATTCCAGTTGCTTTCAAATAACGGATATTCATATCCGCATAGTCCCGAAAGGTGCTTGCCTGATTTCCCGTTCTTCTGGCGGCTTCAGCATAAATGTTTTTATCAAAGAGTCGTTTACTATCCGCTTGATTTCTTCGTTTTCTAAAATCCAATAACTCTGATATGACATGCTCAGCCAGCTCATTTGGCGCAGAGGTTTGAACATAGATTGCCATTTCGATGAAAGTAACAGAGGGCTCTGTTTTGTGTTTTTCAAGTTCAAGCAACAATGCTAACGTCCAGCACAATGGAGAAAACGATTGGCCGGGCGAACATACTTCCATGGGAGAAACCATTGCCCTTAAAAAGCATTCCTGAATAGTGGGGACAGTCTCAGCCTTTATTAAATTCCATCCGGCAGGAGTAATGGCATCCAATGGCCCCAAATCTTTCTGAGAAAACCCCATATTTTTCTGGACTTCAGGATAAAGGAACCCGAGTTTCTCCATAGCAGAACGCCATTTGCGACCAACACTTTTTGTTTCATCCTCTCCGAGTGATACGATGCCGCATTCGCCAAGCAAGTTTCTGAAACGAATATCTCCTTCGGCTCCGCGAATATCACCTTGAATTGATGACTGAGAATAGGCGACAAGCCCATCTCTAATTCTCAAAGCGCTTCGCACGGATGTGTTACCGAGTTGCCAAATACCCATGGAGATTCTCCTTTTTCAATATCCGATAAAAAGATACTCTTGAACTTCGTTACGATGAGTTTGGGCGACACGCTGATTCCCAAAAGAATATTTATAGTCAACAGGGACGACTTCAACGTGTTTTTTGTATTTTGAGATGATGGCCAACATTTCATCTTTTGTCGGTTGACTGTTTGATGAATACGATACGATCAAAATGCTGTTTGCAAATTTTTGGAATAACATATCGAAAGCATAAGCCGCTCCTGTTCTGGTTGAAAATGGAGTAGGATACGATTTGAATTTTTTGGTTTGAGTATGTTCCTGAATTTCTACTCCTTGCCAGTTTCGAGCCAGCCCTTCAACAAAATGATATCTGCGGACATATTCATTGTCTGACAATGGGGAGTAATATGGCGGGTCCATGTATACGAGATCGACGTCGGTATTTTTGAATTCCATTGCATCACCATGGATTGATTTACAAATCTGGCCATTGTCAAACACTGCATTGTTCACGACATCAACAGCCTCAAGGAATTGCTGCTCAAAACTTTTTTGTAAATCTTTCCGCCCATCGTCATAGCGGTTTCCTATATAAGTAAATATACCCCTTGGACGTTTTTTTATACAGGCACGAATTAAAGCTGTCATTGCAATCGCTTGTTTATAAGGATTCTTCAAGGCCGCTATATTGGTTCGTAAAATATCGATGAACCTATTGTCGGCATCGGAATAATAAAGCCCTTGGAATGTGTTTTCAACAAATCGATCCACCAAATTTGGCGGAAGCATTAATTCTTTTGCTTCTATATCAGACAACGTCACAGAATTGTTTTCAACCATTGCTTTGGTAAATGTGGCTGACATTGCCATATAATCGTTGCAGATTACAGATTTCCCTTGAGCCTTCAACATATAACCGACAATGCCGGAACCGGCAAACAAATCAACTGCGGTATTGAATTCGAATTGCGAGGCAATATTCCAAATTTGAGACAGCAGCTTGTTTTTTGAGCCCATGAAGCGCGTTGGCGGATAGGCCGCTACCTGCGGGACCAACGGCGGACTCAATGCAAACGAGGTAAGCCGCCTTGGCGGATAAGCCGTAACAATGACGTCCTCGCCTTTTCTGCTGTTGCCTGCGCATGAAATGTATCGTTTCGTCTGCACAATTTCTATTTCGAAACGGGCATATAATTCGTGAACCAGCGGATGGTTTGAATTGGTAAGGAGGGTATAACATCCTTTTTCATACAGACGGGCAACCACTTTTGCCAATTCAACATGGTTTTCTTCGTAGAACTGCTCTTTCGTATAGCGTTTAAAATCGGAATATTCCGAAATCGGCAGGTATGGTGGGTCTAAAAAAACAAAGTCTCCTGTTTGGGCATATTGTTCTAATATGAGGAGGTAATCGCCTTGAACTATAGTTGCTTTTTTTAGTGCTTCAGAGGCTCGTCTCAACCCTTCTGCGTCACAAATTTTAGGATTGGCATATTTGCCAAATGGAACATTGAACAGACCTTTTTTATTAACACGATACAACCCGTTGAAACAAGTTTTATTGAGATATATGGTTCGAGCAGCCGCTTCGGTGGGTGCAAGTTGCATCCAGTCAAGTTCCCGTAACTCATAAAACATCTTGCTATTGTTTTCATATTTACTTAAAAAGAGGATTACTTCATCAACGTGATCAGCTATTTGTCGATATAGATTAATCAGTTCCGGGTTGCTGTCTGATATTACAGCTTGTTCAGGTTGCAACGCAAAAAACAATGCACCTCCGCCAAAAAAAGGTTCAATGTATTTGCCATATTTCGCCGGCACCTTTGGAAGCAGCGAATTAAGCATCTGACTCTTTCCTCCAGCCCATTTCAATATCGGCTTCAAAGGAGTGCGAGTGGTTTCTGCAACGTCAGTAGTTTTCAGAGAATTCTTCGCCACACTAGGTGCTGTGAAATCAAAGAGTGTTGATATTGTCACGCTCTCCATCGTATTCGATTACTTTCAAATGCATTCCCTATTCTAACTATACCCGCAGGAAATATATAGCTTCGTTTTTATATATTCAAGTTAATCTGATGATTTTCCTTGAATTTTGTCGAGATTTCAATACCTTTGACTATTTGTGACAGAAATGGACAAAGAAAAAGGACTTACGCTGCCGTAAGTCCTGGAATGTTTGGTCGCGGGGGAAGGAATCGAACCTTCTACCTCCAGGTTATGAGCCTGACGAGCTACCAATGCTCTACCCCGCTGAAAGTGGTGGCGGCTACCGGGCTTGAACCAGTGACCTGTGGATTATGATTCCATCGCTCTACCGACTGAGCTAAGCCGCCAGAATACTGCCAATATATCATGCCAAAGCAAAAATGCAAGCTGGAAACAGGGAAAATCTCGAAAAAGAAGCAAAAATTTTATCGTTCCGACCGGGAATGACCGCCCGCACCGTTTCGGCTGTCAAAAAAACGGCGGGGCCGATTCCCCGCCGCAGAAAGACGATCCGGTAAAACGGCTCCGGACTCAATCGTCGTAGTTATACAGCTCCCGATGCGTGGTCTTGAGCTGTTTTTCGTAGGGGCAGCCGTGGAACGCACGCGCGCCGATCGATTTCACCCCTTTGGACATCCGCACCCGGTTGAGGTTGCCGCAACCGTCGAAGGCGCCGGGGCCGATCGAGGTAACGCTGTCGGGGATCGTGACGCTGGCCAGTTTCTTGCATTTTTTGAATGCATTGGCGCCGATGGCGGTCACGCCGTCCGGAATGGCCAGGCTGGTGATGTTCTCACATTCCTCGAAAGCGGAATCTTCGATGATCTTCACGCTGTCGGGGATCGTAACGCTGGTAAGGCTTTCGCAATTGAAGAACGCCTGATAGCCGATGGATTTGATGCCGGCGGGGATCGTTGCACTGGTGAGTTTTTTGCAGTCTTTGAAAATCCCTTTCCCGATCACCCGGGTGCTGTCCGGGAGGGCGACGGTAGAAAGATTGCCGCAATCCTCGAACGCATAATCGCCGATGGATTTGACGCCGGCGGGGATGGTAATGGTCGTGAGTCTGGAGCACTTGAGAAATGCACGTTCGCCGATGCTGGTCATACCGTCCGGAAGCGTGAGGTTCGTGAGGCTGCTGCATTTTTCAAAAGCGCGGTCCGCGATGACCGTTACGCCGGAGGGCACGTTGTATTCCTTGTCGGAGAGTTTTTCGTTGTAGGCTTCCAGAATCCGTTTGTTTTCGCTGAACCGGATGCCGCGCGATTCGTCGATGGCGACCCGTTCGTTATCAATTTTTTTCCCGCATCCGGTCAACATCGCGGCAAGCAGGATCATGTGCAGCATGCCGAGTCCGCATTTTTCAAGTTTCATAGAACGTTTCTCCCTCGTTTGGTTGATTTTTATAAGAATTGCATTTTAATATAGCATCCGGCATGGGAAAATCAAATCTTTTTCCCATATTATTCCGCATTGCGGGCCGTTGCCGGGGAATCGGCGGAGGGGAGCTGCACCAGCACCACCGCGCTGAAAATGATCCCGCAGCCGATCAGGTTCTGCAGGGAATAATGTTCATTCAAAAGCCACCAGCCCCAGATGACCGCGAACACGGAAGCCGTGCTCAAGATAATGGAAACCACGGCCGGATGCAGGTATTTCTGCGCGGCCACCTGAATCGTGCAGGCGAATCCGATCGCCACCACGCCGCAGTAGAGCAGGGGTTTCATCGTGGCGACGACGCTGTTCCATGAACAGTTTTCGCCCGCGATCAGGGTGGCGATGCCGGAGATCACCGCGACCGTGAAGAATTGGACCGCGGAAAGCTGCAGCGCATCGGCCTCAGGCGCGAATTTCGCGATCGCGATGAACTGAAACGCAAAGAACAGCGCGCAGACCAGCATCAGAAAATCGCCGAAATTGCCGAAATTGTTCAAGGTTCCGTCGCTGCAGAGCAGATACGCGCCCGCGACCGACAGCAGGGAAGCGCACCAGATTTTCCAGTCGGACTTTTTCCGGATGAAAATGCCGATCAGGGGAATCATGATCACATAGAGCGCGGTCAGAAATCCGGCTTTCCCGGCAGACGTGTAGAGCAGACCGAACTGCTGCAGGATCTCGCCGCCGGCCAGACAGATCCCGCAGAGGACTCCGCCCCGGATCAGATTTTTGTCGGGCTTTTTCCGCAGGAAGATGATTGCCGGCAGCAGCATGACGCTGCCGATCAGATACCGGAGGAAAACGAACGGCAGAGCGGTCATGCTTTTCATCGCTTCCGCCTGCGCGGAATAGGACAATCCCCAGATGATTGCGGTGAGGAAAAGCGAGGCGGTGGCCAGAATTTTTACTTGTTTCATAAGTTTTGCTTCCTTTGCGAGTGGTCGGAATCGTGATCGGCACCATGCCGACAAAGCTGTGTAATATAGCCGCGAACGCAAAATTTGCAAGCGGCGGAAATTTGAATTTCCCTGCCGGACCTAGTTTGAGGAAACATCATGAAATCCGTTGCCGCCTCGACCGGATATTTCTGCGGCTGCGGCGTCTTTCCGTCGCGAGCCGGTGCACAGAATTGTTCCAAATGGCAGAAAAACGAATTTTTATTTGTTTCGCAATGAACGAGTTATAAAAATCTACCAAAATAATCGTGTTTTTGACTTGACAAGAGTGTTTTCCGTGGTATATTATGGGAAAATGAGGCCGGAAAAGAGGTTCGGTTCTTTTTTTGGCGGAAAAGACAACCAAACAAATAGAGTATAGGAGGAAATGACTATGAGCAACAGACAGTATCATCTCGAAACCCTTGCCATTCACGCGGGGCAGGTCCCCGATCCGGCCACCCTTTCCCGGGCGGTGCCCGTCTATCGCACGACCGCGTATGCGTTCAAGAGTTCGCAGCACGGCGCCGACCTTTTCGCCTTGAAGGAAAGCGGCAACATCTACGCGAGGCTGATGAACCCGACCGAGGACGTGCTGGAAAAGCGTCTCGCCGCGCTCGAAGGCGGCAAGGCCGCGCTGGCACTCTCGTCCGGCACGGCGGCGATCTATTTCACCATCACCAACATCGCGCGTCAGGGCGACGAGATCGTGGCCGCGAACAATCTCTACGGCGGCACCTACACGCAGTTCGACGCGATTCTGCCGCAGCAGGGGATCAAGGTCAATTTCACCCCGGTCAACGATTTCGCGGCGGTCGAGGCGGCGGTCAACGAGCGCACCCGCGCGATCTATATCGAAACGGTCGGCAATCCGGGTCTGGACGTCGCGGACATCGAAGGCTACGCCGCGATCGCGAAGAAACATCATCTGCCGCTGATCGTCGACTCCACCTTCACCCCGCCGACTTTGCTCCGTCCGATCGAGCACGGCGCGAACATCGTGGTGCATTCGCTTTCCAAATGGATCGGCGGCCACGGCACGGCCATCGGCGGAGCGGTGATCGACGCCGGCAACTTCGACTGGACCGACCCGAAGTTCGCGCTCTACAACGAGCCCGACCGCGGGTATCACGGTCTGCGTTTCGCTCATGACCTCGGTCCCGCCAACGAGATCGCGTTTGCGCTGCGTCTGCGCACGGTCGGACTGCGCAACCAGGGGCCGACGCTCGCGCCCGATGCCGCGTGGATTTTCCTGCAGGGACTGGAAAGTCTCGCGCTCCGCACGGCGAAGCACAGTGAAAACGGCAAAGCCGTGGCTGAATTTCTGCAGAAGCATCCGAAGGTCGCGTGGGTGAAATACCCCGGCTTCAATCCGCTGGCGAAAAAATACCTGCCCGACGGTGCGAACGGCATGGTCGTCTTCGGGGTCAAGGGCGGCGCGGAAACGGCGCGGAAACTGGTCGACAGCGTCGATCTTTTCACCATCATCGCGAACGTCGGCGACGCGAAGAGCCTCATCATCCATCCTGCGAGCACGACCCATTCGCAGCTCAGTGAAGAGGACCAGATCAAGGCCGGACTCCCGCCCGAACTGATCCGTCTTTCCATCGGACTGGAAAACAAGGATGACATCATCGGTGCGCTGGACGATGCGCTGAAAAAAATCTGAAACGAAATCCAAACCATCAGAAAAAGCAAAGGAACGGAGAACGCCAAATGCGCTCTCCGTTCCTTTGTTCATTCTGCTGCCGGCAATTGAAAAACTTGACACACGAAAACCGGACAGCAAAGTTTATTTTGCTGCTTCTTTCGCCGCCCGGCTGCGGAGTTTACTTCAGGCCCATGAACTTGGCGGCGTTGTTGTAAAATACGTCTTCGAGCTGAGAATCGGTCAGGCCGCAGGACAGGACGCGCTGGATTTCCACGCTCGGATGATGGAACGGCGAATCAATGCCGAACATTACCCGTTCCGAACCGACGTTCAGATAGGCGTTCCTGATCTGACAGCCCATCGGCATGCCGGAGACTTCCAGCCAGAGATTGTCGAACTTCTTCGCCATCGTGATGCTGCCGTCGATGTAGACGCCGTGCCCGTGGCCCATGTGGATCATCACGATCGGGATGTCCGGGTGGCGCTCGGCGAGCAGACCGATCTGCCACGGCAGCGAGAACGGCGGATGTCCGCAATGGATGAACACCGGCTTGCGGTATTTGCGCGCGATCTCCATGATCGGATCGACCATCGGCGAATCCGCGGTAAAGCCGTCGAACAGCGGCTGCATTTTCACGCCCGCGAAACCGAGGTCGCGCAGATAATGTTCCAGGTCGTCATACGCAGGCTGTCCGAGGTTGGCGTTCACCCAGTAAAGCGGGATGATCCGGTTGGGCATCTGTTTCCATGCCGCCAGCAGTTCGGCATTGAGCGAAGCCGCCGCGGGACACAGAATGGTTTTTTCGATGTTGTATTCCGCCATCTGTTCCTTGAGCATGGCGGTATCGAAATTGACATCGAACGGGCTGCCGAATTTCCCGATATGGGAATGGGCGTCGATCTTTTTGAAACGGGCAAAATCAGACATTTTTAATTTCCTTTTTTTGTCTGTATTATTCGATCTTGCTGCTGTCCAGACCCAACTGCTCGAAGCCGAGGTTGCGGATCGGATGCTCTTTACCGGAAGAGACTTTTTCGACGATGCCGGCTGCATCCTTCCGGACCGCGTCCGGAGCCCGATCGAACGGACCGGAGATTTCCGCACGGGCGATCAGGATCAGTTCCGAGTGGCGAGTGGTCTCGGTTTCGGTCGAGAAGACCCAGCCGAGAACCGGGATGTCCTTCAGCAGCGGAATGCCGGAGACGCTGCGGATTACGTTGGTGCGTTTGATGCCGCCGATCACGAAATCTTTTCCTCCGCTTCCGACCTGGATTTCCGTTTCGAATGCGGACTTGTTCAGCCGCGGAGTGCCGTTGCTGTTCCAGCCGAGCAGACTCGTGCCGGAAACTTTGATCGGCAGGATGGAGGCCTTGCCGGTGACGACCGGCGTCACGTCCAGCTCGAACTTGAAGCCGTCGGCGGCCCTGGTGGTCTGCGTATTGCCGTGCTTCAAGGTCAAATCCGCTTCGGGGGGCAGTTTCGGATTGCTCGGGAAAATCTTGTCGTTGAGCGTGGTATCGGGGATGGGGTTCTGTTCTTCGCAGAACAGTCCGGTTCCGACCGAAATCTGCGACGGACGGCGGTTCTTTGCCACGATCACGCCCTGCGTGACGACTTTAGCCCGGCCGGTGGAGGTCAGGAAGTCGAAATACTTGCTGTTCCACTTGGGGTTGAAGTTGAAGAAATCGGTTCTGCTGGAATGCGAACCGTTGATGCCCGCGGCGAAAGTGCTTGCCCAGTTGTTGCGGTAACGGCCGCCGGCTGAAAAGAGGTCAACTCCGTCGTTGTTCTTCCAGCTCTGGAAATCGACGCCGAGTTTGTCGTCGTTTTCGGTGCTGACTTCGAGCAGCTGATAGCTCAGGCGGATTTCCGGCATCGGCCGGTCATACGATTCGAGCTGATTTTTGATGTGGTTCATACTCCACGGAGGCGCGGCAATGAAAAGCGCATTGAGTCCGCCGTCCACGACCATCACGTCCGTGCCGCCGGTGAATTCCATGTCGTTGCCGACGGCGCCGACGTTCCTCACCATTTCCTTCAGGTTCGCTGCGGCGTTGACTTTGGGGAAATAGAGGAACAGGGGACGTCCGGTCGAATAGGCGATGTTCGGCTGGTCGAGTTTGGCCACGATCTCGTCGATGCTGTCGCCTTTGCCGTGATTCTCGAAGCGGTAATCTTCGGCGGAGACCAGCAGCACGCCGCGTCCGTCGTTGAACTTGACCGCATCGACCTGCACCGGATTGCCGTTGACCTTTGTTCCCTTGACCACCATCAGCAGATAACCGCGCAGAGCGTAAGGCTCTGCGTGCTTCAGCGTGTAGAGTTTGGTGATGACGAAGGGATCGGTATTGGTGCGGACGAAACGGACCGCCTGGTCCGAATCTTTGACATTGACCCGCAGCTGGGTCTGCACCGTGCTGCTGCCGTATCCGGCCGAGGGAATATTGAAGTCGGCCTTGAGCTTGCCGGGAATTGGGCGAGGAGTGACACTGACGTCCTGCTGCGCCCACAGCGAAACGGAAAGCGCCGCGGCGGAAAAAAGAAATGTTTTTATGAGGTTCATGGGGGATGATCCTTTGTGCGGGGATTAAAGACTGGATACGACTTCACGACTGACCGGCCTGGGCGGCTTGGCGTCGGGATGCACCAGATTCGCCTCGGCGGTCACGATGATATAAGTCTTTTCCTTGACTGTGGAGGTCGTGCCGAAAAGATATTTCAGCACCGGGATTTTGACCAGGAACGGAATCCCGACGGTCTGCTCAACGTCCTGCTCGCGGACGTAGCTCGCCAGCAGTTTTTCGGTTTTGAAACCGAGCGTGAGTTCGCCCGATACCGTGCTGGTGTTGCCCAGCTCGTCGCCGCGGTTGCTTTTTTCCGTAACCGTTTTGGAGGCGAGCTTGTAGGCGAAGACCACGCCGCCGTTGTTTTTGGCGTAGAAGGCTTCCGTCGAGGGAATTTGTCCGTTGGCCCCGATCTCGTTCGGAACCGTGCCGCCGAAGCAGATCACCGGATTGGTGACCGTCAGAGTCAGCGTGCTGTCCCCGCTTTCCGTAATGCTGCTTCTGTCATTGTCGTCCTTCCGGATATTTTCGTAGCCGGGCGTCAGCGTGGCGGTGTAGTTTTTCGGCAGGTGCGTATTCAGCGCCGGATCGTCGTAAACCGCCGTATTGACGAAAGACAGGTCGGCGTGCGCGGCGAGTTTCGCATTGCCGGACTGCTGCAGAATCCGCACGAAGCTCAGATCGAACTGGGGCGCGGTCAGAAAGGCTCCGTAGCTCCACGAGGTGGAGAAGTTGCGCGTCAGATCGGCGAGTTTATAGGCTCCGTTGACCAGCTGCCAGACCGCCTCGTTGGAGAAGACCTTGCCGCCGTCGAATCCGGCGGAGAAGATGTCCAGCCCCGGACCGTTTCTCCAGGCGAGATAATCCAGACCGATGTCGCGCAGTTTGCTTTCGCGTATCTCGTAATAATTCAGCCTCAGATTCACCTGGGGAACCGGACGGTCGAGGTATTTGACCCAGGCCAGGATTCCCAAAGCAGCCCTCCGGTCGTCCTTCCAGTAGATCGTGTTGGTGTCCTTGTTCAGAAAGGCGCGGCCTTCCGGGGTTCCCATCGTGCCTTCATTGATGAGCCGGACGATGTCCTCCGCTGCCCGGTAGCTGGGGGTGTAGGTGATCCGGGTAATGCCGGTCCCCTCGATCAGCGAACCGCTTTTCCCCGGTTTGCCGGGCTGGTCCAGACCCGCCACCAGTTCGTCCACATAAGGAATGAAATCCTCGCCGGTGGAGACGATGATCATCTGCCGGTTTCCCTGCGGATAGTTGACCCGCTCGAATTGGGAACTGGCGCTGTAGCGTTTGATCGCCGCCTGGATGAACGGCCGGATGTCGGTCGCTTTGAGATGTTTGAGTTCGTAGACTTTGCTGACGATCCGCACCTGTCCGTCGTCCTGAAGCAGACGGATGGTCCGGACGTCCTGTTCCTGCGGCGGTTCTCCGTGGAGGAGACCCGTTCCCGCGATTCCTGCCGCCAGCACCAGGGCTGTCATGATTTTCTTTTTGTTCATATTTTCTTTATCCTGAAGAAATATACTCTCTTCTTGCTTTTTTTCAAGAAAGGAAAGGCAGAAGCCAAGTAAAAATCGCAGCAAAAGTTTTTTTATTTAGATTTAATTAAATCTTTCTTTCACACCAGTTTCAGCAGAGCTTCTTTCCCGGTCATTTCTGCGGTACCCCCGCGTGCAGCGGCAGCCGGAGAATTCCCCCGCCGGAAAGTCCGACCGCGATTTCCACGGCAGGACTTCCGGCGTCATCGGACTTATTCGGAGAACAGCCAGGTCGAAAGATAGCGTTCGCCGGTATCGGGCAGCAGCGCGACGATCCGCTTGCCCGCGAATTCCGGCTTTTTGGCGAGTTCCAGCGCCGCATAGAGCGCCGCACCGGAGCTGATGCCGACCAGCAGACCTTCCTGAGCCGCCGCCGCACGGGCGGTCTTTCCGGCGTTCTCGGCCGAAACCGGAATGATTTCGGTGATGATTCCGGTGTTCAGCACTTTCGGCACGAAGCCCGCGCCGATGCCCTGGATTTTGTGCGGACCGGGCTTGCCGCCGGACAATACCGGACTCGTATCGGGTTCGACCGCATAAATTTTGACATCGGGGTTCTTCGACTTCAGATATTCCGCCACGCCGGTGAGCGTTCCGCCCGTTCCGACGCCCGCCACGAAAGCGTCCACTTTGCCGTCGGCGTCCGCCCAGATTTCCGGGCCGGTGTGCGCCTTGTGATACGCCGGGTTCGCCGGGTTCTCGAACTGCTGCGGGATGAACGAGCCGGGATTCTGCGCCTGCAGTTCCAGCGCTTTGGCGATTGCGCCCTTCATGCCCTGCGAGCCTTCGGTCAGGACGATTTCCGCGCCGTAGGCGGCGGCGAGCTTGCGCCGCTCGATGCTCATGGTTTCCGGCATGGTCAGGATCAGGTGATAGCCCTTGACCGCCGACACGAACGCGAGGCCGACGCCGGTGTTGCCGCTGGTGGGTTCGATGATGAGAGCGCCGGGTTTCAGGACGCCTGTCTTTTCCGCCGCTTCGATCATTGCGAACGCAATCCGGTCCTTGACCGAACCGCCCGGGTTGAACGATTCGACCTTGACGACCACTTCCGCGCCGCCCTGATTGAGTTTGTTGATTTTCACCAGCGGGGTGCCGCCGATCTGGTCCAGAATGGTTTTTGCGATGCTCATTTCGTTCTCCTTTTGTTAATCATTACCGATATGGTAGTGTATCTGTAATCTAGCACCGGAAATCAAAAAGTCAAGCCGGATGGAATAAAAAATCTACTTTTTTTATAATCTTTTTGCCTTGCGCTCGGATTGGAGGTTTTCGGCACGATGTTCAAGGCGGTTTCCGCCGTGAAGAAAAAAAGGAAAAAGTTCGCTTTTTTTGTCCGGAAAACTTGAAAAACAGCATCGAAAATAGTATAGTACTGATTCCTGTAAATTCATCCGAGGATTCTGAACTATGTTCAGACCGGGATGAACGAGTGGAGATCGCGGGAGATTTTGAAAAAGAAAGAATCATTTCGGTCCGAAAACTGACCGATGCAGTTTTAAGTCAGAGCAGCAGCCATGAAATTAAGTCTTGTCACCAATTTGAAACGGAATATTTTTGCCGCGGCGGTCAACAGTGCCGCCAAGCTGGTTTTTCCTTTTTTGAACCGGACGTTGTTTCTCTGGCTGCTGGGGCCGGAGTATCTGGGACTGAACGGTTTGTTCACTTCGATTCTGGGTGTGCTGATGCTGGCGGAACTCGGCTTCGGGACCGCGGTGGTGTGTTCCATGTACAAGCCGGTGGCGGATGACAACAAGGAGCTGCTGTGCGCTTATCTGCGTTTTTACCGGACGATCTACCGCTGGGTCGGCGGAGTGATTTTTGTCGGCGGGCTGATCCTGCTGCCGTTTCTCCGCTATCTGGTGCACGGGAAGATTCCGGCGGACGTGAACCTGCAGCTGCTGTATCTGATCCATCTGCTCAACACGTCGCTGAGTTATTTCCTGTTTGCCTACCGGGGCTCGGTGCTCAGCGCATACCATCGGCATGACGTGCGGACAAATATCAGCACACTGGTGTCGGTGTCGCAGTATGCGGTGATGTTCATTGTGCTGCTGGTCACGCGCAATTATTATTTTTATGTGCTGGCGACGGTCTGTTTCACGGCGATCCAGAATCTGCTGATCCTGTATGAATCGCATAAACTCTTTCCGAAAATTCTGCCGAAGGGGGAACTGGATAAGGAACTCCGCCGAAAGGTGGTGTCCGACGTCAAATCCATCTGCATGCACAAAATCGGCAGCGTGATCACTTATTCCACAGACAATGTGGTGATTTCCACGTTTCTGGGACTGGTCGCGGTGGCCGCTTACGGAAACTATTATTACGTCTATACCGCGGTGGCGGGCATTGTCTATACGATCTATTATTCGATGACCAGCGGTTTCGGTAACCGTATTTATACTGACAGCAGGGAACATAATTTCGATTTGTTCATGCGGTTCAATCGGTTAGTGGGGATTGTCATTGTCTGGTGTGCGGCGATGATGGCGGCGTTGTATCAGCCTTTCCTGCTGGAATGGACCCGGGGGAAGCCGGGTTTGATGTGCCACGCGCTCACTCCGGCGCTGATGGTGCTGTTTTTCCATATGAATCAGTCGCGTCAAGTTCTGGTGACCTTCAAGTCCGCGGCTTCGCTCTGGCGGCAGGACCGGTGGAAACCGGTCGTGGCGGGCGTGGTCAATCTGGCGGCGAACATCCTTTTTGTGATTTTTCTGCCGACGGCCTATAAACTTGACGGTGTGATTCTCTCGACCATCCTTTCGATGGCGCTGATCCAGATACCATGGGAGTCGCATGTTCTGTTCACCGAGTTCTTCGATCGGAAACAGGCAAAGATATACTGGCGTTTTCAGGGAAAATTTGCGCTGCTGTCACTGGGCTTGTGCGCATTTGCCTGGGGCGCTTCCTCGCTGCTGCCGCTTGGCGGCATACTGGGGCTGATGGTCAAGGGGGCGGTTTCCGGCATTTTGACCAGCGCGTTTCTGCTGGCCTTTTTCAGACAGGATGTCACCGACGTGATGAATACCCTCCGGAAGAAAAACGGCTGACGTTTTTTTCAGGACTTTTTTTCGGACCCGGCGGCTTCCACCAGCCGGTGCAGCAGCCGGGTCTGCTTTTCCTGGTAGACCTGTTTCGTGAATTGTCCGGCCCGTTCGGCACAGCGGCGTGACTGCCGTTCCCGAAAGTCCGGATCGTTCAGCAGTCTTACCAGAATATCAGCCGCCTCGTCATTGTTCCGGAACGAAAGTTCCGGGGAATCGACTACCTCGCAGGCGCCGCCCTCGTCGGGCACGATGGGTATCAGTCCGGCCTTGAGATATTCCGTGATGGAAATGCCGAACGCTTCCTGTCTCGTCGTATGAACGGCAAAGGAACCCGAACGCAGGAAATCCGCTTTCTGCGTTCCGAAAAGTTTGCCGGGAAAACTGACCCAGTCCATGCCGGCGGTAAGGCGGTTCAGCTTCTCCTCGTATGTTTTCGAGCCCAGATGCCCGGCAATGCTCAGGGTTATATCGGCTCCGGACCGTTCTCTGGCGAGTTTCACGATTTCGATGATGTCCCCGATGCGCTTGGCCGCGGTCACCCGGCCGAGATAAACCACTTTGAGCGGATCTCGCTGCACCGGTTCAGACGGGAATTCGAAGATGGTCGGAGGGTAGAATACCTCGCCGTTGAAGGCCCCGTAAAAATTGCGGATCAGGTCCGCGGTATAACGGGAGTTCGGATAGATATGCTCCTCCGGGTTCCCGATTATCTCGCGTTTGGTGCGCATGCCGAGCAGATGACGCAGGGCGGTTCCGAGCAGCCGTTTCAGGGAAAAACGGCGCCGGTGCGGATCGACTGCGGCCGGATTCCTGACATATTCGGAGAACTCGGCATCTCCGAGATCGATCGTGATCAGAAAATGGTGTGCGGGCTTGCCGAAATCCATGATATTGGCCATGGAAATGCAGAGGTCGGCATCTTTGGCCAGCTGCTTCAGCCGACGGAACCGATAGAAGGAAAGCAGGACGCCGTTCTGATTGTTATGGAATCTTTTCGGCATCACCTTGACCAGTTTCAGACGCGGAAGATCGACCGGAATGCCGAAAACCTCCACCGCGCAGTCGACATTGTCCGTCCAATCCAGTGCCAGCGTGACCTCGCAGGTCTTCTGCAGTTCGGCAATGACCGTCAGCGGCAGAAATTCACCTCCGCCGAGCGTCTTCCCGAAATAACGATAATAGATCAGGACCTTTTTCACGATCCGCTGCCTTTCACCTCCGGTCGGGTGCCGGACTGCGGAAAGACGCTCTGGAGCGGTTGCGCAGACGAGTCAGGAAGAAATATCCTCGGAAGACCAGTTCGGCCAGCCAACGCATGGAGGGATGCCGGACGAATACATGCACCCACGGACCGACGAGCCGGCTGTGCCGGGGCGCGTATTGCAGCAGGGAATCGAATTGGTCAAAACCGTTTTCGAAAAGCCGGTCCAGTGTTTCCGCCCGCTGTTTCCGCGGAATGGACCTCATGTTCTGCGGCGAAAACCAGAAATAAAGGAAGCGCGGTCCCCACTGACGCCACCAGCAGGCGCCGATGCGGCGGTCGAAACCCGGTTCGGCCGAGACCTTCCCGTAGAATGCAAGCAGCGATTCGGTGATGATCGCCCAGTCCTTGTGGAAGTAACCCGGGCCGCGCGCTCCGGTCGACACCGAATTGTTGCGGATACGGTAGAGATAAAACTGTTCATGCAGCGGGACCACACGTTTGGCCAGATAAAGCGCACGCGGAGAAAATTCGCTGTCCTGCCGCCGCAGACCGTAAATGCAACGGAGATTATGTTCCATCAGGAATTCCCGCCGGAAGACGGTCAGCTGGAGCATGGGACAGAATGTTCCGCCCCACAGCCGGTCGATTTCCATGGTGGCTTCGAGTCCGGACATTTCCGCCGGCGATTTGTCGGTGTAGTTGTCTCGGATCTCGCATTTCCCGGTGTTTTCCTCATAGGCCTTGATCGCGCACGGATAAAGGTCTGCGCCGGGGCGTTCGGAAATTTTTCGGAACAGCGTTTCGAGGGAATTTTCCGCGATCGTGTCGTCACTGTCGAGAAAAATGACGTATTCGCCCTGTGCCATTTCCGTGCCTGTATTGCGCGTGGCGGAGCAGGACCCGCTGCGTTCGGCATTGAAAACCCGAATGCGGGCGTCGCGCGCGGCATAGTCCCGCACGATCTCCTCGGTCTTGTCTTTGGAGGTTTCCACGCCGGCCAGACATTCCCAATTCTGAAAGGCCTGTCCGAGCACCGAATCAAGACATTCCCGCACGTAGTTTTCCACATCGCAGCAGGGAATGATGATCGAAAAAAACGGTTTCATCAAATCCTTCTTTCCTGTTGAAAAAACCTTTTAATATAGCACAAAACGGAGAAATTTCAAGTTTCCGGATTCATTTTCGAACTCGGACACGCTCCTCTTTTTCCTTCCGGAAAATCACCCGGAGGATGAAAAGCGGATTGCCGAGCACGTAGCGGCGGAACATCCGGCGCGGTTCCTGATAGAGACGGTAACACCATTCGATCCCCGATTTCCGCATCCACATCGGGGCGCGGGGAATGCGTTCGGAAACGAAATCCAGCAGACCGCCGACCGCCAGCGCAGCGCCGCAGACCAGCTCATGCCGGTGTGCGGCGATCTATTTTTCCTGTTTCGGCACTCCCATAGCCACCAGCAGAATATCCGGATTCAGTGCATTGATCCGGGCGATGACGGCGCGTTCCTCCGCCGCATCGGCGAAAAATCCCGAAGCGGCGCCGACAAATTCCGCAGCGGGAAATTTCGCCTTCGCATTGTTCATGGCCTTTTCCGCCACGCCCGGACCGCCGCCCAGCATGAAAATGCGGTACGGTCGCGCGCAGATCAGCGGAAACATATCCGTGCCGTTGACGTTCTCCGGCACCGGGAAGCGCCGGAGCCGTCCGGCCATGCGTACGCCGGAGCCGTCCGGCCAGACCGCGTCCGCCCGATTCAGAATCTCTACATATTCGGGGTCGCGGCAGGCGATGTTGAGACAATGCGCGTTGATGAACGCCCCGAATGCGGAACGTTTTTTCACCAGGGAATCCAGCCGGTCGAGCGCTTCTGCCATGGTCTCGTTGTCGCAGGGCACGCCGAAGATGCGCGGGCGGTAAGGCAGACGGATGAACGCCGAAGCGGCTTTTTCCCAAGTGTAGAGCGCGGCGCGTTTGTATCCGGCTTCCCGCAGCTTCGCCCGACGGGTTTCGGACTCGAGCAGTTCCTTCAGCGCCGCGGCGATCTCCTCCGGACGGGCCGGATTGAACAGCAGCGCGGCGCCTTCGCCGATCTCTTTCAGCGAAGAGGTGTTGGAACAGGCACAGGGGGTTCCGCAGTGCATGGCTTCGATCAGGGACAGGCCGAAACCTTCAAAAAACGAGGGGAAAACATAGCACGCGGCTTTCCGGTAGAGCGACCGGAGCAGTTCCGCCGGCACGAAACCGGGAAAATGAATCCGGGCGGCATACGGCGAATCCGCCGCGGCCTGAAGAACCGCCTCGGCTCCGTTCCATTTCGCGCCGGGCAGCAGCAGGTCGTATTGTTCCGACAGTTCCGGCGGCAGCAAACTGTAGGCCCGAATCAGGTTCACATGATTTTTCCCCGGGTGTTCCAGGCGGGAAATATACAGGATATACGGATGCCGGACTCCGTGTTCCTGAAGCCAGTTTTCCGCGTCCTCATCGCGAGCCGGCAGCGAAAGACCGTTGGGGATGACGGCGAGCTTTTTTTCCGGCACCTTCCAGTATTCGCGCAGGTCCGCCGCGGTCGAATGACTGATCGCGGTCACGATCTGCGCCTTGCGCACGAAATGCGGCAGCAGATGCTTGATGTAAAACATGCGGAAGGCGTCGTATTTGGTCGGAACGTGATACTGGGAAAGATCGTGGACCACTGCGGCGGTGAAGATCGGATACCGGCAGAGCGCCCGGCGGTTGGCCGCGCAGAGAATCATCATGTCGAACCGCCGGAACTTGACCCGGAACGGCAGGACAAACAGGTGATAGAGCATGGAAAACAATGCGCGGCGGCAGAAGCGCGGCAGAACGATTTTCGGATAATCCGGAAAGAACTGCGCCGCATCGGCCTCGACGATCAGAGTCAGCTCCTGATGCTGTGCCGCCAGCGCCGCGACCAGATGCCGGATATAGACCGAGATGCCGGATTTCCCGCCGTCGAAGGGAACACATGAAAGCAGAATTTTCATCATGCCTCCTCCGGGTTCATGAGGCGGTCAAACCCGTCAAGAAAACGTTCCGGCGCAAATCGGGCCTGAATCAGCTCGCGTCCGGCTTGTCCCATGCGTGTCCGCAGGGCCGGGTCGCGGTAAAGCAGTTCCAGTTTTTCCGCCAGCGCAACGGTGTCCTTTTCCGGAACGATGAATCCGGTGACTCCGTCTTCCAGCCATTCGCGCACGCCGCCGACCTCGAAGGCCGCGACCGGTTTGCCGTGCGCCGAGGCTTCCGCTCCGGACAGTCCGAAAGGTTCCTGCCAGCGGGAGGGGAATACCGCCGCGTCGCATTCGTCGAGCGCACTTCCCGGATCGGTCAGCCAGCCTGAAAATTCGATTTTTTCGTCCAATCCGAAGTCCCGCGCCATCTTTTCCAGCATCGGACGGTCCAACCCGTCTCCGGCGATCTTCGCGTGCCACGGAATCGTCAGACGCCGGAGCGAATCCAGCAGCAGATCGGCGCCTTTGCCGCGGATGATCTGGCCCAGAAACAGGATTTTCAGCGGGCCTTCAGCCGGGACGGCCGGGGAGGGCGGCACGGTTTCGATCACCGGCGGAATCAGGCGGATTTTTTCCGGCGCGAATCCGTTGCGGAGCAGATTGCCGCGCATGAACTCCGAAAGCACCACGGCGCGGTGACTTCGCAGTTCGCGGAGCAGTCCGGTTTGACCTTTCCGCAGAAATTTCCAGTTGCGGGGCGCGGAAATCCGGGCGCAGACCGCACAGCGGCAGGCGCAGTAGGCACGATGACAGTTGATCCGGCCGAACGGCGTGTAGTAATGCCGCCGCGGACAATAGAGATCGTGGTCGTGCGCCCAGAAGATCAGCCGTTCGCCGAACATCTCACGCCAGCGGCGCAGGGTTTTCAGGTCCGGCAGTTTGTGGAGCGCGGCCAGGTCGTAATCGTCACCGGCCGGCTGTTCCGGGGTGAAAACGGCATCGAAACCCCGGCGGAAAAGCGCTTCGTCCCGCGCCGGTTCGCTGCCGCACCAGTCCACCCGGTCGCCCTGACGACGCAGCAGCGCCGCGGTCTGATAAGCATAACGCTCGATGCCGCCGGAAAAACCGGTGAACTGCCCCAGAAACAGAATGCGGCGTCCGCTCATGAACGTGCTCCCGATGTCCGGGCGTAATCCCGGACGCCTTTCCAATGCCAGAAGCGCTGGACGAAGCGCCGGACCGGTGCGCCGGGCAGTTCCGTCAGACCGGCGGGATGAGTCAGCAGAAAACGGAAATCGCGGCCGGTTTCCAGCGCGGCAGAGATCATTTCCCGCGGGAGATTCGGGCGGTCCCCGAAAATTTCCGCATCGGCCATGCCTTCGCCGTAGAAGCGCCGTTTCAGTTCGCGGATCGTGTAATTGTGGGAATGTTCCACGCGGGCGAGGGGAGCGTAAGCAATCCGGATCGGACGGCGGTGCGCCCATTCCACGTCTTCGGAATAACGGATGTTTTCGTCGAACGGATGCTCGATCAGATCGCTCCGGCGCGCGGCGGAAGTGGCCAGGGAAAAGAAGAAACGCCAGCGCGCGGCTTCCCGTCCGTCGCCGAACGCGCGGAGATTGTCCTTCCGGACCAGATACGCGGCATCGGGGCGCGAGAGCTGGTTGCCGTAAACCGCATCGGCGGTTCCGGCCCGGAGCGGGGCGATGAGTTCGCTCAGCCAGCGGGAATCCTGCGGAATCGCATCGGCATTGTTGAAAACGATGAGGTCGCCGCGGCTGTGAGCGATCATATAGTTGAGCCGGCGTCCGGGACGGTATTCTCCCTCGGGACGCGGCAGCGCGGTCACGGAGGGAAAAGAGGAGATGATTTCCACCGTGCGGTCCTCCGACGCGTCGTCACAGCAGATCACTTCGAACGGAACGGTGCATTCCTGCTCCAGAATTGCCCGCAGAGTTCTGCCGATAAACGCTTCATCGTTGCGGGAACGGACCAGTATGCTTATCAGACGGCACATCGAGTTGAATCACGGCTGAGCGGCAAAGGCGGCCAGCGCTTCCGCTTCCGTAGCGTAAATTTCAAAGATGCGGTAGACCTTGGTGATGTCGAAGACGATCTTGGGCCGGGGCTGGAGGCAGCACAGCTTCACGCTCCGGCTGCTGCTGTTCATCCATTGCAGAATGGATACCAGCGCACCCAATCCGGACGAATCGACGTGTTCCATCTTCTGCAGATTGAACAGGACCTGCTTGCTGTCCTTCAGCCGTTCGAACATGGTGTCCTTGAATTCTTCCGAGCAGGAAGCCACCAAACGTCCGGAAAGAGAGACCTTCAGAACGTTTCCTTCGTTTTCAAAATGATACTCCATGATTTTGATGCTCCTTGCTGTTTTGATTTTCCGGCGGTGCCTACGGCATCGGTTCCCGCCGACCCTCTCCCATATTATAGCATGTTTTTCGGAATTATAGCATGTTTTTCGGAAATTGCAAGTCCGGTTCGGCATTTTTATGAGCCGCTGATCGTCGATGAGGGTCGATCCGATGAATTCATTGGATGAAAGCGCATCGCAAAACGATATTCGCCCATGCTGAAAACGCATCGGAGCAGCTGATTTTTTTTTCATGGGATTTCCATGACTTTTCGCTTGAAAAAATGCCGTTTGATGCTAAAATAACATTCCGGTTTTTGTTCATTTACACCAAACAGGTCAACGGAATATCGAAACAAATGAAAATCGCAGTCGTGCTGAACCGCTTTTATCCGGAAGTCGGGGGAGCGGAGACCAACTTGTTTTTTCAAGTTCAGGAATTGTCCAAACACCATCAGGTGACCGTCTTCACGCCCCGGCGTCTGCCGGAAACCGCCAAGTCGGAAACGCTCAAAGGTTTTTCCGTCCATCGGCTTCTGGATATCCGGAACCGTCTGCCGAATATCGGGCGCGACACTTTCATGCCGGGGATATTTTTCCGGATTCTCTTCGGTTCGTTCGACGTCGTGATGGCGTGGCCCGCGCTCAATCACAACAATATGCTGGCGTTGGCCGCGGCGAAAATCCGCCGCATTCCGTTCGTTCTCTGTTCCTTCGATCTGCTCGACTATGCCGAAATCGAAAAAAAGACCGGAAAGATCGATCCGCATTGTCTGGAACATTATACGCCGAAATGGCTGAGACGAAAACTTTTTGCCATGTGCAGTCACATTTTCGCCATTTCCGGCCGGGAGATCGAGGTTTTCCGCCGTTACAATCCGCATGTTTCCTTTTCCCCGGTCCCCGTGGAGACTTCGGAATACGAACGGGATGTCAATCGCGAGGAATTTCGAAAACGTTTCGGCATTGCATCCGATGCAATGGTGTTTCTCGTTCTCGGCCGCGTTTCCCGGATCAAAGGCCAGGATATTGCGGTCAAAGCCTTCATCGAGGCAGCTCCGCGGATGCCGGGCGCCATTCTGGCCGTGGTCGGCCGCGGTGATTACGAACCTGAATTTCTGGAAGGAATGAAAGCCGCCATCCGGGGTGCCGGACTGGAAGACCGCGTAATTTTCACCGGCATGATTCCCCGGAACGATGTGATCGGCTTCCTGAAGAGTTCGGACGTGATGCTGGCTCCGGTCCGCTTCATGAATTCCGGCGCGGTGATCGTGGAGTCCTGGGCCGCGGGCACCCCGGTCATTCAGAGCGATGCGGTCGATCCGGACCTGATCGATCAGGGCGTCAACGGCTGGCGGTTCAAATCCGAACAAAGCGGAGAGCTGGCCGCTCTGCTGGAGGAAAGTTTCAAACTCCGGGCTCAGTTGCCCGCAATGGGCGCCAGGGGACGCGAAAAAGTCCTGTCCGGTTTCACCTATCCGAAACTGATTTCCATTTACGAGGAAACTCTGGCCGGACTTTGAACGGTCGATTTGTTTTTCCGGATTTGGGAAGAGAAATGATGCTCCGGCTCATTTTTCAAGCGGAAATTTTTTGCCTTTTTTGAATGAATTTATTGCGTAAAAATTCGGATTTCAGCTTGACTTTTTTGCAAAATATGCTATATTCATGAGCTGAATCAGAAACATTACTTGATTGGTAAACAATAGACATAATTTCGGGCACGTGCTGAAATGCTGACAACTGAACAGACTGATGTTGCAACGGTCATGGCGGTTTCCAAGAATTACCGGGTGCTGCTGGTCAGCTGCAATGAGCTGGTAACCTTTTCGTTGGAAAATTTTTTTACGGATTCCGATATAACCGTCATCACCGTTTTCAGAAAGGCCGACGGGATCAAAAGACTCAAACAGGATAAATTCGATGCGGTGATCACCGACATCTGTCAGGACCTGGACGAAGGGCTCTCGCTGCGGCGTGAAATCCGCGAGCTGGACCCGAATATCCCGATTCTTTTTCTGACGCCGCTGTTCTACTGGTCGGATGTGCGTCTGCTGGACCAGATCGTGGAAGACCCGCATTCCTATTACATTCCGGAGAACGCGGACCGGAAATTCATGCTGGCCAAACTGACGCAGGTGATCGGCGCCTATCAGGCGGAAAATTCGCTGAACCTGCTGAAAGCCAAGATCGCCCGGAACTGGTTTCTGGCCAGTCTGCTGCAGCAGGCGATGCTGCCGCCGTGGGTGTATTTCTGCGAAAAATACGAGTTCAGCTGCCTTTACCGTCCGTTTACCCGAGTGAGCGGGGACTTGTTCGAGTGGCTGCCGCTGGACGAGGGCCGGGCGCTGTTCATCTTCGGCGACGTTTCCGGGCACGGCACGCATTCGGCGCTGGCGATGACCGCGATCCAGTCGTTTCTGACGCAGGTGGTGATGCTGGACAAGGAGCGGGCCGCGCAGCCGGCACTGATGGCTTCGGACATCAACAATTTCTTTTGTCAGCATCTGCACAATATCGTGTATATGAGCACGCTGATCGCGTATATCGACTTCAATGAAAACTATATCCGCTATCAGAATTCGGGCTATATGGACTTTTTCTGCGTCGACGCGGAAACCGGGGAAATGCTGAACATCAATCCGGACCGGAAGGGCAGCATTCCGCTGGGGTTGGTCAAGGATGCTGTCTATACCGAAAAAGACAATGTGGAGTATCATTTCTCGGATTCTACTGTGTTCCTGATCAGTTCGGACGGTCTGATGGACCTCTCCAAAGATAAGGAGGGGAGCAAGAGCATGGATATGGAAATGTGCAAGCATCTGAGTTCCATTCTGACGAAGGACGCTCAGAAGGAAAACAAATCCATCGCGCTGCCGTTCCGGTGTCTGCATTCGCTCGAACAGTTCGGTTACGTTTGTCCGCAGGACGATTTGTCCATGGTGATGATCCGGAAGCCGCGGCTGTCCGAAAAAGAATATGTGTTTGCCTGCCGGGTGCCGACGGACAAGAAGGCCGTGGACGAAATCTGTCAGAAGGTTTCGGCGTTTGTGACGGGTCGTTATCAGGACGAAAATCTTTCGGTCGGCACGGAACTGCTGCTGGAAGAGTATCTGGTGAACATCATCATGCACGGACTGAACGAGTATGAAAAACTCAACGAATACATTGCGGTCGAGCTGTGCGCTTATCCGAATGAACTGAAACTGATCCTCTGGGACCACGGGAAGGAATGGAACGGGCTGTTCATGTCGCGTGAACGGGCTGAGAAATCCATGGATCAGCTTAATGAATGCATGTCAACTTCCGGGCGGGGCATTCCGATCATCAGCAAGATCGCTTCGCAGATCAGCCGCCAGCGCTACTGCGGATTGAATGAAACCATTTTCGTCATTCCGCGGCAGGGTGAAAAAGATGGAATCGATGAGGTAAAATAAAATGGCCGCCAGCAGAAATGATCGTTTAGCTCATGATATTCAGCATCTGCTCGATGAGCTGGACGACCGGAAAACGAATCACAGCAGATTGAATATGCGGATGCTGGTCTGGAAAACCACCATCAAGGCGTCGTATATACTGAAACGTTCACTGGACATACTGTTCTCGCTGATGGCTTTGATCGTGCTTATGCCGCTGTTCGTGATCCTGGCGCTCATCATCAAATTGACCTCGCCGGGACCGGTGTTTTTCGTTCAGGTCCGCGTCGGTCAGTTCGGGCGTCCGTTCAACTTCTATAAGTTCCGCAGCATGTATGTGGATGCGGAAAAGCGCAAGGCGGAACTGCTTTCGCAGAACCAGTCGGCGGACGGAGTGATTTTCAAGATGAAGAACGATCCGCGGATTACGCCGATCGGCCGGATTATCCGGAAAACGAGCATGGATGAACTGCCGCAGTTCCTGAACGTGCTCTTCGGGGACATGAGTCTGGTCGGTCCGCGTCCGCCGCTGCCGGCGGAAGTCCGTCTCTATTCGCTGGAGGCGCGCAAACGGCTGAACGTCCGTCCGGGGCTGACCTGTCTGTGGCAGGTGTCCGGCCGGAGCGATATTCCGTTCCATAAGCAGGTGAGTCTGGATAAAGAGTATATCAGTTCCCGCAGTCTGAAGCAGGACCTGCTGATTCTGCTCCGGACGATTCCGGCGATTCTGAGCGGAAGAGGAGCGTATTGACCGTATGAGAGCCTGTTTTTACATCGGCCCCAGTCTGAACGAATGGTGCTGGCGTTTTTTCCCGGACAAGAGTCCCGGCGAGCTGCCGCTGGCCGGGAAGAGCTGGTGCCGCCATGCGATCGATCTGTGTTCGCTGCTGGGGGTGACGGACATTTATCTGGCGGAATGCTATTACCGCGATGAACTGGCGCAGCGTCTGGGCAATGGAGATTTCTGGTCGCTGAAAATTCATCATCTGCCGAGCATTCCCTGTGCCAACCTGGAACAGTTGCGGATGCAGCACAGGGGTGAACCGCCGGTCGAGGACGATCTGCTGATTTTCTGGGGACAGGTGCTGCCGGATGTGTCGGACGTTGAAACGGTGCTGGAAAACATGCGTCCGGTGGACCGGGAAAAACTGCCGGAGGTGCTGCCGGAAGGTTTCTGGCTGCTGCGGCGGGATGGTGTACTCTGCGAATATCAGAGTCCGCTGCACAGAATGGATTCGCTGAAGCATTATTTCGATTTGAATTTCCGGATGCTGGAGCAGCCGGGAATCTACAATCTGCCGGGTTATTCCACCGAAAACGGCTGCGGCTTCGGCATGGATGTGGTCATGATGCTGAACTGCGAACTGGAAAAACCGGTCATCATCGGGGATGATGTCTGTCTGGAGCATGACGTTTTCCTGCACGGCGGCGTGATCATCGGCAAGGATGTGCTGGTGAATGAGAATTCCGAACTGGAACATACCATCGTGCTGGATCACACGTATATCGGCAAGAGCATGTATTTCCGGGACAAGATCGTGGACGGAAACCGGGTGATCGATGTGAACAGCGAAGCCTGCGAGGCGCTGTCGGATTCCTTTCTGGCCGGACACATCCAGCAGAACATCGCCGGCGGCTGCAGAGTGACGGAATGGCTGCTCGCGCTGTTCCTGGTCGTTGTCCTGCTGATCCCGTATCTGTTCACGGTGCTCCTGCCGACGCTGAAACATCTGGCCTTTTTCAAATTCCTGCATCAGATCTATCCGAAATGCTGGAAAGTTCTTTTCGGAAAGGCGCGGCTGGTGCGCTGCGGCATCAACGATCAGTGTTATGCGTTCCGCTATGCCGACATGTGGCCGCTGCATCAGGATGAGCATTTGAAAGAACAGGACGACATTTATTTCTTTTATCACCAGACGCACTTCAATATTCTCCGGACCGTGGTCCACAGTCTGCTGAAACGCTTTTTCATGCTGGCGCCTCCGGAGGAATCCTGGGCCCGGAAGAACAGCGAGGCCAAGGCGGTGGACGAATGAGCGAGTCTGTCGGCCGCTATACCGTGGTTCCCAGTCCGGTGCTGGAAGGTGCGCTGGACGAAGCTCTGGCGGGAATCGGTTCGGCGATCGGGGCGCTGCGTTTTCCTGAACTGAAAGCCGTGGTGCTCGGCGGCGGATACGGCCGGGGCGAGGGCGGTGTCCGCCATACGGAGCAGGGCGACCGGTTGTATAACGATCTGGACTTCTTTGTTTTTTCTTCCGGTGCGGATTCCGGAGCGGCCCGGCGGATCGACCGGGCTTTGAAAACGGTTGCGGAACCCTGGGAGAAGAAACTCGGGATCGCGGTGGATTTCGGCCCGGTCAAGAATCTGGAATCGCTGCACGGAGTCTCTTCCACGCTGATGTTTCAGGAACTGCTCCGCGGCTGGAAACCGGTCTGGGGTCAGATCGATCTTGCATCGTGGATTCCCGCGCTGGAACCGGACCGGCTGCCGTTTTCCGAGGCGGTTCGTCTGCTGCTCAACCGCGGCATGGGGCTGATCTTCGCCGGAGAATATCTGCGGGCCGGGACCGATGACCCCGATTTCATCGTCCGGAACATGATGAAAGCTCTGCTGGGCAGCGGAGACTCTCTGCTGATCGCCGCCGGAGCCTACCGCTGGCGCGGGACCGAACGGACGGACGCTTTTGCCGAATATGCAAAACCGGAGAATCTTCCGGAGGAGTATGTCCGGCTGTATGAACGGGCGTTCCGTTACAAATTGGAACCCGAACCGGTCCTGCCGGCCGATCCCGCGGCGGAATGGCGGAAATGCCGGAGCTTTTATCTGGATGCGGTCCGGCGGACTGCCGGGGTGACGGCTGACGCCTCCGAACAGGCGGTCGCGGCGGGACTTTCCCGCCGGGCGGCCGGGGAACGTTCTTTCAAGAATCTGTTGCGCTGGGGACGGCGGACCGGTCGGGTGCGTTTCGCCTCGGGAATGTTCGATGCACCGGTCGTGACCGTGCTGGGGCGGCTGTACAGGGAAATGAATCTTTCCGACCATTATATGATCTGTCCCCCCGAATTACGGAAATTGTGGATGGTATTTAATTGATTTTTATTTGAAAAGTATCTGAAGAGACAGTATATTACCATGTTTACTGTTTTTTAAACTGAAAATCGGCTGAAAAAAAGCGGGCAAACTTGAGATTATGGACAGTGAATCCGAAAGAGAATTGGAGCAGCTGAAGAAGCTGGATAAACTCCGGAAACAGGTTCAGACGATTCTGAGCACTCATTATGTGCTGCTGATTATTATTTTCGTGCTGATCCTGGGGGCGCTGCTGACTTTTCTGGGAATCCAGACCACCTATTCTCCGACGCGGTATCTGGCTCGTCTGACCCTGTGCTTCCACCCGAAGCACAAAGGAAAGATGATCGGTCAGTATGACGACAAGTACGTCATGCGGATTCTGAACCGGCGGGCGACCCGGCAGCGTTTCTTCGAGCAGGGTGACATCAAAGACGTCCAGCGCAAGAGAATTGCCCCGATGATCAATATTTCCATGGACCGGAAACAGCCGCACAACTTTTCCATCGAGCTTTATGCCGGCTCGGAAGAGGATGCGGTGGCTTTTATCAATCAATTCGCGGCGATCTGCATTCAGGAATACTGCAGCGAACGGACGGTCGACCTGAAGAAATGGAAAGAAGTTCTGGAAAAGGAAAAGGAGAGCATTTACAAAGATGCGCAGGAGGTCGGGGCGAAGATTTCCGAACTGACCGTGCCGATGCAGATGATTTCTCCGGAAAAGGATTATGAACGGCTCCGCCAGCATATCAACGAGACCCAGACTGCCCGGACAAGACTGTCTTTGGTGCTGGAGAATCTTCTCCGCCGGAAAAAACAGCTGGAAACGGAATTGGAGGCGGTCAATCCGATGCTGCTGGCCCATCAGAAGGAGATCAAGGAATATTTCCGTGAACTGGAACAGCTGGACCGCGAGATTGCCCTTGCCTCGGAGTTGTACACCGATGAAAATCCGAAAATGATCGCCCTGCATTCCCGGCGGAGCTCCGTTCAGAAACGGCTGGATGCGTTCCTGGCGGAAAAGCATATCAAATCCGCCGATCCGCAGTCGATCCGGCTGGCGGAAACCCTCAGCGCGGAATTGAAGACGCTGATGACCGATCTGGAGCAAAAACAGAACGAAAAACAGGTGCTGGACGGCGAGATCGCCGATTCCAACAAACGGCTCCGTCTGTTTACCGAGTCGCAGCCTCGTCTGCAGCAGCTTACCCAGCAGCGGAGAAATCTGCGTGAATCCATGGACCGACTGGACGAATCCATTTCCGAGATCAATTACATGCTGCTGATGGTCCGGGAGGACCTGTTCGTCAATGAAAACGCAAAATCCGCCGTCGGCAACCGTCCGTTTACCAAGAAAACGATCACGATCTGCCTGTTTGCCGCCATTGTGCTGACCGCATTCCTGGCGGCGCTGATCGCTCTGATCGAATTCTTCTTCGGTTCGATCGCCAATGCGCGCGAACTGATGCTCTATGATGAATTTCATTATCTCGGAGTCTTGCCGACCACCGAAGAGCTGTTCAAGTCCCAGGACAGTGAAAAGATATCGTTCAACAATCTTTTCCACAATTTCCAGGCCGTCGGCCCGCATGTGGTCTTTACCGGTGCATTGCCGGGCGCACGGATCATTCCGCAGTTTTTTGAATTTCTGGAATGGAATTTCGCCATGGCGGGTCAGCGGGTGCTGATCATCGAAATGGTCCTGGCCGAGGAATTCGAGGCGGAAGAATCGTCCGATTCCTCTTCCTCCGGGAACAGCATTGATACGATGCTGGTGACTTTTTCCGGCGGCAAATGTTTCCTCCCGGTCGCCAGCAAGAAATTCCTCTCCCCTTCCGAATTCGAGCTGCTGAAAAACGATTTCACGCTCCTGAAGGAGCAATATGACTATATTTTCATCCGGCATTCTTTCCCGCTGCGGCGTTCGAGACTGTTTCTGGAACAGATCGCCTCGGTTTGCGACGGCGCATTGTTCGCCGTGGGGTCCGGAAAAACTCCCCGGAAATATCTGCGCGATTTGTTGTCCGAGCAGATCAAGATCGGTATCCCCGTTATGACCATTCTTTCCGACAGCGCGGCGGAGAAATTGAAACAAGATTTGAAACTGGAGGACGAATCATGATCTTTCCATTGCTGCAGCGGATGATTCTGCCTGTAATATTTCTTTCCGCGTTTTTGCTGCTGACCGGCTGTTACGACCGCTGGACCGGCAGTTACGACAAAGTCCCGGAAATGACTGCGGAGGAGTCCGCCGTCATCGAAACCGCGGAGCTTTCCGATGCCGAACACCACGCACAGCTTGAACTGCTGCAGAAAATCGCCGACAGTCCGGAGGACCCCTATACGATCAATGCCGGTGACAAACTGGATATCAAGGTTTACAACCATCCCGATCTGTCGAGCACGGCTATCGTCACTCCGGACGGTTATGTCGGCATGATGCTGGTCGGACAGCTGAAAATTTCCAAACTGACGCTGCAGCAGGCTTCGGAAAAGATCGAAAAGGCTCTGTCCAAATACATCCGGAATCCGAAAGTCGGGGTGTCGCCGGTCCTGATCGTTTCCGAAACCGCCACCATTTCCGGTTCGGTCAGCTCTCCCGGAATCTACCCCATCGCCAACGGCATGAGACTGGCCGACCTGTTCGCCAAGGCCGGAGGCGCCTCCTCCCGCTATTACGACGGACAGACTTTGGAAGCCGCCGACTACAACAGTTCCATGTTCATCCGGAACAATCAGATCATTCCGGTGGATTTCACCAAGGCCATCGAGACCGGCGATCCGCTGCACAACATTCTGCTTCGCCGCGGTGATTACGTTTTTATCGCCGCCCGAGACAACAGCATGGTTTATCTGATCGGACAGATCAAGTCTCCCGGCCGGCAGGTGTGGACACGTCAGCTAGGTTTGCTGGAAGCGCTTTCCGCGGCCGGCTGGATGCAGGAGACCCATTGGCGCAATGTCATTCTCATTCGCGGCGGAGTGAACAATCCCACCATGTATAAGATTGACATCGATTCCATCATTCGCGGCACGAAGAAGAATCTGCCGCTGAAATCGGGTGACATCGTTTACGTCCCGCATGACAATATTTCCGAATACAACGTGTTCATCCGCAAACTGATCCCCACGGCGCAGCTGATCAATATGATGCTGACTCCGGCGACTTGGATGTCATCGCATTTCTGATTATGAAATATCTTTTTTTCTTTGCAGCGGTCATGGCCATCCTTCCCGGCACGGTTGCCCTGCTGTGCAGCCGCACCTGGATTCGCTACGCCATGCTGGGGCTGACCATGCCTCTGCTCGTTTTCAATTCCACCGCAATCAACTTCTTTTCCCATGAATACTATCGCGGGACCTCGCGCGGCATGGAAATATCGATCATTTACATCATCGCGTTTACCGTCCTGCTGACTCTGTCCATTCTGCGCGGACCCCGGAATCTTTTCCCCGACTGGGGCAGCCGGCTTTATCTGCTGTATTTTCTTTTATGCCTGCCTTCGCTGCGGAATGCGGACAATCTGCTGTTCAGTTTCTTCGAACTGTGGAAAATGATCATGATCCATCTGGTGTTTCTGGCGGTCTATCATTATCTCGAATTCAGCAAAGGCGATTTCGATATCATTATGTACGGGGTGCTGATCGTGGTTTCGATCAATTTCGCGGTAATCGTTCTTCAGCATTTCCAGGGCATCTATCAGGTCCGCGGCGTGTTTCCGCACCAGAACAGTCTGGCGATGTATATGCTGCTGGCGGGATTGCTTTTCTTTTCCCGCTATTTCAACCGGACCGAGGGCTGGCGCAGCAAGATATTTTTTGTCGGGTTCGGCATGGCGTCCGCGGCACTGATCCGGACCTATTCCCGCGGCGCGATCGCCTGTTATCCGATGAGCGGTCTGCTGACGCTGCTCTGTTCCATCCGGTATAAATTCACTTTCCGGAAAATTTACATCATGATGCTTCTCGGCGTGGTCGGCATGATCGGCGTGGCGGCTTTCCTGCCGCGGGTCATCGAACGGTTCGAAAAAGCGCCCGAGGCATCCGGCCAGACCCGTAAGAATCTGGCGATTGCCGCTTTGAACATGATGAAAGATGTTCCGTACGCCGGAGTCGGAATCAACAACTGGGGCATCAAGATCAATCCGCCGTACAACTACAGCCGTCACCGCGAGAAAATGCATTACAACGACGATCACAAGGACGGTATCGTCGAAACGATTTATCTGCTGGTCGGCGCGGAGTGCGGCATTCCCGGACTGCTTCTGCTGCTGACGTGGTTCGGCTACTACTGGATTTCGTCGATCCGGCTGCTGAGGCGGCTGCGGGGGACTCCGTTTTTCTATATCCCGGCCGGGGCCCTGGGGGGCATGAGCGGCATCTTCCTGCAATCCACGCTGGAATGGGTGCTCAAACAGCAGATCAATTTCATGCTGCTGGTCACGGTTTTCGCCGGTATCAGTTATCTGAACCGCCATTATCAGGAAATCGTCGCTGAAGCGCAAGCTGCCAAAGCCGATTCCGACACCAAAGACAAGATCGGAGCCCGGACTGCGGGCGGCAATATTGTTCAAACTCAGGAGGGTGCATGAAAAACAATACGATCGTGACTGCGGGCGACCGCAATTATCTGTGGGGTATCTTTCTGATGATTGCCTCGCTTCGCCGGAACGGCATGGACGAGCCGGTGATCGTCGGGACCAAAGGTTTCGATCCCGAAGCGGCGGAGATCCTGACCCGGATCGGGGATGTCCGGCTTTTCCCGCTGGATGATTTCCGCCGTTCACTCACCTGCTGCAAGGCTCAGGTGATGCTGCAGGCGGAGACCGATTACATCACCTGGGTGGACAGCGACGGTTTCTTTTCCGGCAACTGTTCCGCACGGCTGATCCCGGAAACGCCCGATCAGATACACGTCCGGATGCGGAGTGCGGCGGAACAGCCGCAGGCGTTCAAAGGCTACACTTACGGGGAGGACGGGCATCAGATTCCGCAGGCGGTGCTTCAGGTCTGGAAACGGAACGTCGGCGGCCTGGAAACGCCCCGCATCGCGCGGAGCTGCTCGGCCTGTTTCCTTTCGGTCCACCGCAGCTCCCGGCCGTTCCTGGAAAAGTGGCACGAACAGATGATGACCGTGCTGCCCGCGACCAATATCGGCGTGGTGGACCCCACGCTCAAATATTATCACCAGCTGGATGAATCGGTGCTGAACAGCTGTCTGGCTTTCTTCCCCGGTGCACCTCGCGTGGCGGAGACCTTCCGGCTGGACAAGAATCCCGAAGAACTCTTCATCCATTTCATCGGTCAGCCCAAACCCTGGCAGGGATGGGCGCCTTCGGCTTTCCGTCATTTCGACCGCTATGTGAGCGTGATGGAATTTGCGCAATCCGCCGGTTGGAAACTGCCCGGTCCGGTGCCGATGTCGCTGAAACGGGAGAACCGGGCGCTCTGTTCGCTGCTCCGGTATCCGGTCAGTCTTCGATATAAAATTGCAAAGAGGCTGCGGAAATGGTTCGGCTGATTTTTGTTTTCGCCGGCTGTCTGCTGATCGCGGGACGGCTCGCGGCGGAGCCGGTTCAGGGACGCTGGAAATGCGTTGCGCTGGACCCGTCTCATCTGGCCTTGACCGGAGATTATTCCGAGGTGCAGGATCGGCTCTTCCAAAAATGTTTTGCCGAACGGCGGAAAATGAACTGGAAACTGCATTCCGCCGGTTCGAAGGAGTATTGTTTCAACTTCTCCGGGGCCGAGGCTATCGCCGCCTATCGTCCGCAGGTGACCGCCATGCTGCTCCACCGGCCATCGGTCGGGATCGTTTCTTCCGGGGGACCTCTGTCCGCGGTCCGCACCGGCTACTGGATGAATCCGATCGGGCAGTCCCGTTTCCCCGATGAGAAAGGCCAGCTGCGTTTTTCCCGGAATGCCGATGCGGCGCATTATCTTTTTCTGATTCTGGACCGTCCTCTGAACGAGGGCGAGAAAGTCACGATCCAGCTTCCCGCCGGCGAGCGGCTGGAATACACCTGGAGCGTGAAGAATCCTTCGCCGCTGTTCAAGATCAATCAGGTCGGTTACATGCCCAATGCCCGGAAATACGCTTATGTCGGTGCCTGGCTGGGGACCGCCGGCCCGATGGCGCTCCATAGTTCGCTGAACGGCAAGGAATTTCAGCTGATAAATGCCGCGGACAACAGCAAGGTGTTTTCCGGCAGTCTTTGCGCGCGGATGCCGGACCCCGTCAATGCTTCGGGCACCCCGTTTACCGGCGAGGAAGTGCTGGAACTGGACTTTTCCGCGTTCACGGTTCCCGGGACCTATTATCTGCTCATTCCCGGCTATGCCCGCAGCGAAACGTTCCGGATCGGGGACAGCACGATGGCCGAGGCGTTTTACATCCATGCCCGCGGTTTGTATCATCAGCGCTGCGGCATTGCCAAAACCGAACCATACACCCATTGGACTCAGCGGACCTGTCATCAGGAATGTTTCCTCGGCACTTTCCCGCCGGACATCGCTCATTACGACAAAAGCGAGGGACGGCGTCCATACGGTTTTACCGATTCCATGGGCCGAAGCGTCAAGGTCAACCATTTCGCAATCATCAAACACAATCCGCCGCTGACGGCCCGGCGTTTTCAGGTGGCTGGCGGCTGGCACGACGCCGCCGACTGGGACCGGCGGCCGCAGCATATGGGCATCACCGGCGATCTGGCCGCAGTCTTTCTGCTCAAACCGGAAAATTTCTGCGACGGTCAGCTGGATCTGCCGGAAAGCGGCAACGGCATTCCGGATATTCTGGACGAGGCCCGCTGGGGGCTGGAGCATCTGCGGCTGAAACAGCAGCCGGACGGCGGCGTCGGTACCTGGGTGGAGACCACCCGTCATCCGCGTCCCGGGGAGGGCATGGCCGCCGACGACAAGCTGGTCTATTATCTTTCCTGCGCCACGCGGAACAGTTCGCTGGAATATGCCGCCTATGCGTCAGAGCTGGCTCTGGCCTTCCGCAAGGCCGGCGTGGAAGCCGTGACGACCCAGTTCCGCGATTCCGCCCGGAATGCATGGAATTTCGCCGTGAATCATCCGCCGGCCAAGCCGCGTTTTTTCCACATCGAAGGAAAGACTCTGTTCTACCGCGAGGACCCCGAACTGCCGAGCGAATTGCTGGTCAAAGCCGGATTCAATCTCTTTCAGCTCACCGGAGATCGGGAATTTCTGCAGAAAGCGGAGGACGCCGCGGGCAAGGCCGAAGCCTCCATGAAGAAAAACGGCTGGCGCTGGTCGCCGCTGTTCTGGATCGAACTGGAAGTTTTCCCCGTCGATTCGATCATTCTGGAAAAACTCCGGGTGGTCCGGCGCAAGGCCCTGGTCATGGCTGCGAACAACATGCTCCGGCAGCAGGAGAAGAATTATCCGGTCCGCGTTCCCTGGCACGGTCCGCGCGATGCCTGGGTGCATGCGATGGGCTGGGGCGTTTCCCATCCGCTGGTGCGTGCCAGAACCCTGATCGCCGCCCATGCCTTGACCGGAGATCCGGCGTTTTTGAATGGTGCGATGCTCGCGAACGATTTTCATAACGGCGCCAATCCCTCCGGCAGTTCCATGACCAGCGGTCTCGGCCGCGTCTATCCGGTCCGGTTCCTTGATTTGAACTCGTATGCCGACGGCATAGACGAGCCGGTCCCCGGCATCACTCCGTACCGCAACACCTACGGTCTTCCCCGCAGCGCCGTGAAGATGGCCTACGGGCTGTATTATCGGGCGCGTCTGGATCAGCGGTTCCCCGGTCTTTCGCTGTCATTGCTTCCCGGACCCGGACTGAACGAGAGATCCTGCGCCAATGCGGTCGGCCGGCTGCTTCCGATCTGGCGCCGCTGGTGCAATGTCGAATCCGAAACCGTGGCCGCCAGCGAATTTTCGGTGTGGGAGACCATCGGTCCGAATGCCGCAGTCACCGGCTATCTGCTGAACGGTGCATCGCGTCCCGATCCGAGCTGGAACCGCAAACCCGCAGTCGATATCCGTCAGCTCCCCGGTTATGCTCCGTTACCATGAGGGTGTCAAAATGAAAAACGATGTGGAAATCTTCCTTTTTATCGATGCGCTCGGCTGGGAACTGGTCAGCCGGACCGCATTCATGGAGAACGAACTGCCGTTCCGGCGCCGGATCGAAATGCAGTTCGGCTATTCCAGCACGGCCATTCCGACGATTCTTTCCGGCCGGACTCCCGCCGAACACGGTCACCTGGGATTGTTCTGCTTTTCTCCGGAAAAATCGCCGTTCCGCCTGCTCGGAAAAATCGCTCCGCTGATGAAACCCCAGTCCTTCTGGAACCGGGGCAGGGTGCGTCACTGGCTTTCCCGGATCATCGGCCGGCTCTACGGCTTCACCGGGTATTTTCAGCTGTATCAGATGCCGTTCCGGAAACTTCCGCTGATGGACTACTGCGAAAAACAGGACCTGTTCGCGGTCCGCGGCATGGGCGAGATCGAAAATCTCCGCGATCTGCTCATCCGGCGCGGCGCGGACTATCATATTTCCGACTGGCATATCGGCGATACGCGGAACTTCGAGGCCGCGCGGAAGGCGATTGCGGACAACAAACGTTTCCTGTTCGTCTACACTGCCGAGCTGGACGGCCTGCTGCACCAGTTCCCCGCGCCGCCCGTCGCGGATGTGATTCAGGCCAAGCTCGACTGGTACCGCGAACAGATCGACTCGTTGTTTCAGACCTGCCGCAGCCTGAACAAGACCCTGCGTCTGACCGTGATTTCCGATCACGGCATGACTCCTCTGACCCGGACCGTCGACTTGAAAACGGTCATTGAAAAGACCCCGCTGGTGTTCGGCCGCGATTACGGAGCCTGTTACGATTCCACCATGTTCCGTGCGACCTTCCTGACGCCCGGGGCGGAAAAGATCATCCGCGAGGCGGTCAGGCCGTTCGAATCCTGCGGACACTGGCTTTCGGCCGACGAGGAAAAGCATTACGGCATTTACCGGTCCGACCGTCAGTTCGGCGACGCCATTTTCCTGATGAACCCCGGCATTCAGATCGTTCCTTCGGACATGGGCGGCAAAGCGCTGAACGGCATGCACGGCTTCGCGCCGGAGGACAAAGATTCCCAGGCGGTGGTGCTTTCCACCGACGAGATTCCGGAGCGCGTCCGCTGCGTGGCGGATTACTTCGGACTGATGAAAGAGCGTATCGAAGAAATGACTCCCGAGGTGAAATCATGAAAATCCTGCTGGGCGGCGTCCCGCTGGGATGCGACAATATCGGCGACGAGGCGATCATCGCCGGTGTCGTGACTCTGCTGCGTAAAATCGCTCCGGACGCGGAGCTGACGGTCTGCACCCGCGACCGGGAAAACACCGCCCGTCTGCTCGGCGTCAAAACCGTGCCGCTTTACGGATTTCCGCCGGAACTGGACCTGCGGGCGTTCGAGCGCGAGGTCCGGCAGCATGACGTCTACATCTGGTTCGGCGCGACCGGACTTTCCGACTACCCCGAGCGCGGGGTCGGTCTGCTGAACGCCGCTAGGAAAGCGGGTGTGAAGACCGTCGCCTGGGGCGTCGGCATGAATTCCGCCTTGAATCCGGTCTTCTACCGCGCCGCCGGGAAACGTCTGAAACTGCTCCGGCTGATGACGCTCTGTTCGTTTTCGCTGGTGAACTGGGTCGCGGTTTATGAAAACTTTTTGCTCCGGTGCACCCGGAAACATATCCGCGGGGCGCTGGATTCCTGCGCACTGGTCGCGCTGCGGGATGAGGAATCGGTCGCCGAAGTGAAGAAGTGCGGTTTTACGCGCGCACTGACCGGCGCCGATACGGCCATTCTCATGCAGTCCGCCGAGCCGCCGCTGAAGCCCGCACCGGGACAGCTTCGGATCGGCTTCTGTATTTCCGCACAGAGCGTGGTCAGCAATCTGGACGGCGTGAAACAGCTGTGGCGGTCCCTGCTGGCGGAACGGCCGGATTTCCGGCTCGTGCTGATCCCGATGAATCCGGTCACCGACAAGAAGCTGATGCTGGAGCTTTCCGCCGGACTGGAACCTTCCGACCGGATCGAATGTCTGGACAGCGCGTCGCCCGCCGTGGTGCAGGCCTGTGCCGGACAGTGCCGGCTGGTGGTCAGCAGCCGGCTTCATCTGCTGATACTGGCTTCCAACGTCGGCGTGCCGGGGCTTGGCATCGAACGCGGCAGCAAGATCGCCAACTGGCTCAAGGCTTTCGGCCGCACTCCCTCCGGCAGCGTGGACGATTGCGACTTTGCCGCGCTGAAGCGTCAGATTCTGGAACTTGCCGATCTTCCCGCCGACTCGCTTCGGGCGCAGACCTTGGAAGTGACGCGCGGGATGCACGCCCGTCTGGACCGTGCGGCGGAACTGCTCCGGCAGGTCCTTGCCGAAACCGGTTCGCGATAACGTTCCGTCTTGACAATGCGTTCACGGCGGTGTATATTGGTCCGGAAGAACTTGAAAAAGGGCTCGGTTACGGTATTCCCGGTCCCGAAACCATAAGGAAAAATCAAAAATGAAAAAGCCGTTATTGGTTCTCCCGGCAGTCGCGCTGCTGCTGTGCGGTAATGCCGTCGCGGAAGATTCCCCGGTTATGCGCGTGGGAATCCTGACCGATACCCACGTCCATGAAAAACCGCAATCCGCTTTTCTGGTCGGCGAGGCTTACAAACTGTTCCGTCAGCGGAAAGTCGACGTGGTCATCAACTGCGGCGATATTGCCGACCACTACACCGAACAGGGCTACCGGAATTATCGCGACGCGGCGGCCGCGGCCTACGGCAGCGGGAAATTGCCGGTGGAGTTTTTCGCCTATGCAAACCACGATCTGCTCCGCCGCAAGGGCGAGACGCAGGACAAGATTTTCGCCGACGTGAAAAAGCATCTGAAGATTTTTCACGACCCGGAATCCGTTACCAAGATCAAAGGCTACAATTTCGTCACCGTCCGGCAGTCCGTCGGACAACCGAAATTCGAGGAACTGATCGCCCAGGCGGTCAAGGACACGCCGGACAAACCGGTCTTTCTGATCGACCACATCCCCGCGTGGGACACGGTGTATGACAGCGCCACCTGGGGCAGCCGCTGGCGGCGGGAAGTGCTGGAAAAATATCCGCAGGTGATCCAGTTCTCCGGTCACGTGCACGGCACGCTGGCCAACGAACTCAATATCTGGCAGGGCAAGTTCACCGCGGTCAATGCCGGCGGGCTCGCCTACTGGCACGAGGTGCTCCTGGGGAACGTCGTCGCCAGCCGCAATTCAGATATGGTGCTGATCATGGAGGTCTTCAAGGACAAACTGGTATTGCGCCGTTTCTTCGCAAAAACCAAGCGGGAATATCAGCCGGATACCCCGTGGGTGGTGAACCTGCCGTATGACGAGACCAGGGCGGTCTACTCGCCGGAAAGACGCAATGCCGCGTCCTCCGCTCCGGAATTCGCGCCCGGTTCGAAAGTTTCCGTCAGTTTCGACGCCGAAGGCGCGACCGTGAAATTCCCGCGGGCGCAGCACAAGGACGGCGTTTTTTACTATCAGGTGCAGCTTTTCCGCAAGGATGACGGCAAATGGGTTCGGTTCACCCGCCGCGATCTGCCGGGAGATTTCGATTTCGACCCCCGTCCGGAGACGATCGAAACCTTCATCAACAACGGCTATTTCGATTCCAATAAAGAGTATAAGATCGAAGTCGCTCCGTATCATGTTTTCGGGAAAGCGGGCCGTACGATTTCCGGCGAGTTCGCCACCGGCGAAGTGAAAACAGAGTCCACGGTCGTCTTCGAAAGCTCGAATCCGATGAAAGATTGTCCGTTCCTGCAGGGACTTGACGACGATGTTCCGGTCAAACTCGACGCGGACGGCTATTACGACGTCAAAGGCGAGGTCCGGCTGGTCTTTCCGGATCAGATCTGGGAGGGGCCGACTTACACTCAGTTCCGGGTGACGGTCAAGATGCATGCACGGCAGGGAAAATTGCGCTGGACGCTGACGATGCGGAACCCGAAGCCGCAGAGCAACGGCAACAACCGTTTCTACACCGAACCCGGCGATCACGGAGTCCAGCGTTATGTCATCGACATGTATAAAAGTCATCCGAAATACAAATATTATCTGCTGATCCGCGAAGGCAGTCCGGGAAAAGTGCGTTTCGATTCCATCCGGATCGAACGTCTGAAGGAACCCTACCGCCGGAACCGCCGCCGCTGAAAAAGAGATTATCAAAAGGGAGTCGGCAGTCCGGGCGTTGTCCTGGCATTCATCTTCTAACCGGCAGAACCGATATGAACGCAGACTTTTCAAAATATCAGCCATTGCCCGGAGAGGTGCCGAAATGAAAAACGGCAGATGTCTCCTGAGGCGGATATTTCATTGGGCCTGGATTGTCGTGCTGTTCCCTGCTGGGCTTTGCCGTGCTCCTGCTGCTGACTCTGCTGCTGGCGCTGAACGTGTTTTTCCCCGATCCCTCGATCGAACTGTCGGTTTTCGACACGCTCGGGGAGATCGCCATGTGGATCGGCTTCCTGCTGGCCGAGATACTGGCGCTTTGTTTCAATCTTTTCGTCCTGAAACGGGTCGTGGAAAACGGATGATAAACGAATCCCGCCCGCTTTCCTTATTTTTCCGGACCGAGCAGCAGATATCCGCTGCCGTCGGGGGGCAGCCTCAGCCGGACCGCATCGTTTCCCATTCGGGCAAAAGGAACGCTGCCGCCGAGTTCGCGGTTCCGGCAGAGCGCCGGAGCCAGGCGAATGGTCATGACCGTCTCCTTTTTGTCGGATGGGTTGTAGAACGGAATGATGATGCCGCCGTCGGCGGTGTGACAGGCGATCAGTTTTCCGCCGTCTGCGGCAACGGGTGACGGAGCGATCCGGCGGATCAGTTCGGCCACGGCGTGCGCCATGAATTCGCTGATGCCTTCCTTGCTGTAGGTCATGCGTTCGTGCAGCGCGTCTTCCCTGACCAGATGCGGCGGCACGTTGAAGAACGCCGCGGATGCGGCGCGGTTGCGCTTGACGGTCAGCACGGGGATTTCCGCTTCGATCAGAATTTCGGCGCCGTCGGCTTCATAACGGCCGGTACAGCGTTCGTCGTCGCAGAATTCGGTCATGCCTTCGCAGAATCCGTTTGTGCCGCGGAGACGGGAGAGATTTTTCCGGACACTGGTGTCGCGCACGCCGAACAGGTCTTCCAGTCCGGTGACGTCTTCGCAGACGAGCAGCGCGACACCTGCGTCATGCAGCGCGCGGATATGCCGCAGGGTCTCCTTCGCCATGCCTTTGAGCGGCGGCAGAACGAGCAGAGACGCATCGTCCGGGGTCAGCCGGCAAATATTGGCCTCCTGCACCTGAAAGCCCGGCGGAAAGCCCTGCTGACGGATTGTCTGGGCGAGATACGGCACATCCTCGACCGCGGTGTTCCGCACGTCCATGATGCTGTATTGCGGATATTCCACGATCATCCGGGAGTCGCGCGCGGCGCGGCGTGAAGCTTCGGAATCGACGAATGCGGGTCCGCGCAGAGGCCGGACCGGCGTATGTTCGATCACGATCCGCCATGCCTTGATCAGCGTTTCGTTCCATTCCCGGCTGAACCCGCAGGTCTGGAAGCCGCATTTGTCCCAGAAATGGAAACCGTCCGCCGTGAAATAAGCGGAAGCGTAACGGAATTCGAAGACCGACTGGAACATGCGCTGCGGGTATGACCCGGGGCGGTGTCCGAACGGCGGATAGGCGTAATAGACCGCGCCGTCGATGCAGCCGCCGAGTCCGCCGCCGGTATAAATTTCCGGATAGATTCGTGCGCCGGGCAGGGTCATCAGCATCGATGCGAGGAAATAACTGCCGCGTTCCAGACCGTAACGGCAGGAGAACGGATAATCCTCATACTGCCAGAAACTGTCGACTTCGGGCGTGGATTTTTCATTCTGAAGCAGACGGATGAAATCCGGACCTTTGAGACAGCCTGCGTAGATATGGGCGGGTCCGTATCCGGCACAGCGCAGTTTCGGATTGTTTTTCCGCAGCTGAGAAAGCAGGTCTTCCTTGCGGCGTTGAGCGGACTCGTTGATGAAATCCAGCCATTCCTCCCAGTATTTTCCGGCGAGCAGTCGGAAAGTTTCGCAGTCAAGGTAGAGCTTTTTTGCCTGCCAGTCCGGGTTGCTTTCCTGAGCCTGCCGGACCGCTTTGAGTTTTTGCAGGTCGAAGGCGGGATCGTTCTTCGATTCCAGGAAGACGATCAGCTGGTCCAGCACGAAGTGATGATAGCTGTAAAGCCAGAGCAGCGAGGTTGCGCCGAGTTCTTCGGCGATATTCACGTAATCGGCCTGTTCGATCAAGTCCCGATTGCCGTGACAGGACCAGTCGTCGGCGCAGCGGGAGCCGAGCCAGAGGAAGTATTCGCGTCCGTAGGCGTGCACGGTCGGAACGACTTGGTATTTCCGCGCCGCGGGCGGCAGAAAATTGGCGCAGGCAAGATAATGCGGCGCATTGACGCTGCTGCCGAGCCACGGATCGAAACCGTCGGTCATCAGCCCGCGCGTTTCGGTGCGGGAGTTGTAGAGATACGGCAGTCCCGACAGCAGCGGCGGAGGCAGCGCACCGGGTTCGCGGGACATGACTTCCAGCGCGCAGTAATCGGTCAGTTCCGGCACGCTCGGATCGGTGCTTTTCATCCGCAGATGCCAGACGCCGCAGGCCAGATCGGTCAGGGCTTCCACAAACATCCTTTTTACCTGATAAACGCTCGTCC
>Ga0079305_1000676_pt1 | contig 64175 bp, 52 predicted proteins | sample LMS_cellobiose_e_FD_79183 | JGI IMG/M metagenome (GOLD analysis project Ga0079305, IMG submission 79183) | Rumen-fistulated moose microbial communities from Alaska, USA - LMS_cellobiose_enrichment | ecosystem: Host-associated > Mammals > Digestive system > Stomach > Rumen fluid ...
AATCTCCCTGAGCGCGCCAAGAAAACAGACACCCCACTGGGGTGCCTGTTTTGTTATTATTCCATGTTCAAGGAGATTCGAACTGGGTTCGGGAGTGAATTTGGCCCCGGTGGGGCCAAAGAGCCGAACCCTGAGCGAGGCTGCAGCCGAGAGTTCGAATCTCCCTGGGCGCGCCAAGAAAACAGACACCCCACTGGGGTGCCTGTTTTGTTATTATTCCATGTTCAAGGAGATTCGAACTGGGTTCGGGAGTGAATTTGGCCCCGGTGGGGCCAAAGGGGGCTCCGAACGATAAAACAAAGCAGAAGGGGCAGCGCTTACCGGGTGCTGGCGCGGAAGATGGGCACGGTTTTCACATAGGTGCGCAGGAAGGGGCGCTCCGGGTTTTGGATGCGGTTGAGGAGGATGTCCGCCGTCACCCGGCCGATGTCGGCGCTGGGGATGGAGGCGGTGGTCAGGGCAGGCTCCACGATGGCGGACTCCGGGGAGCCGTCGAACCCGGTGATCATCACATCGGCGGGGATGGAGAGGCCCTTTCGCTTGAGGGCCGTCATCAGATGGATGGCCAGATAGTCGTTGGCGCAGACGAAGGCGTCGGGCATATGGGACATGGCGTTCAGCTTCGACAGCAGCCAATCCGCATCCCCATAGTCGTCGCTGTCCTTGGCCAGGATGGAACAGGCTTCATCGGGGGAGAGACCGGCCTCCGTCAGGGCGGTTCGATAGCCCATCCACCGCTCCTCGAAGCTCATACAGTGGGTGATGTCCCCCACAAAGCCGATCTTTCTGGCCCCGGCCTCGATGAGCCGCTTCGTCAGGGCGATGGAGCTGGAATAATTCTCCATGCAGACCAGATCCCCACCTATGAGGCTGCGGCCCGCATCCGCGAAGAAATCCATGAAGATGGTGGGAAGCCCCACGGAGCAGAGCATGTCAAGATACCCTTTGTCGAAAAGCTCGATGCCCAAAAGGCCCGCCGTGTCCTTCAGCAGCAGATGGGGGGGCAGGACCCGATTTGCCAGCTCCTCGGGGGATATCTCATACATTTTGAGGGTATAGCCCGCACGGCAGATCTGATCCGTGAACCCCGTGACGAAGAAGGAACCGAAGTTGTGATTCAGTGGCTTGGACTGGGTCAGCAGGGCGATGTTGCGGCCCTGGTCGGCAGCGGGCGTGACATAGCTCTCCTCGGGCAGCTGATAGTATCCCATCTCCTGGGCCTTTTGAATCACGGCCTTTTTCGTCGCCTCCGGAACGGCGCCCCGGTTGTTGAAGACCTTGGAGACCGTGTTGCGGCTCAGCCCGCAGGCGTTCGCGATCTGCTGGATGGTGACCCGTTTCAATGCCATGTCGATGATTCCCTTTGCTCTGCCTCTTTGTTTTGAAATTCACTATATCATATCAAATACAGAAAATCAAGATGTGCAAAATGTAAACCAACAAAAAGTCATTTTCTCCCTGCAAACCCACGGGTTTCATCAAAAATATTACAATTTGTAAAGAATAAGTTCACATTAGTGTTGACAGATTGTAAACGCATCTATATAATGAAGCCGGATAGAGCACAAAAAGAATCGTGTGCTGTTTCCCATTTTGTAACTCAAATCGGAAAGGAACCCAGAAGGAGGAATCGGTAGAATGTCGGAAGTCGTCATGAAGGGATTGAAGAAGGTCTACGACAACAAGGTGACCGCGGTTCACGATGTGAATCTGGAGATCAAGGACAAGGAATTCATCGTGCTGGTGGGTCCTTCCGGCTGCGGAAAGAGCACCACCCTGCGCATGGTGGCCGGCCTTGAGGAGATCAGCGACGGCGAGCTGTATATCGACGGCAACCTGGTCAACGATGTGGCCCCCAAGGATCGGGACATCGCCATGGTGTTCCAAAACTACGCCCTCTACCCCCACAAGACCGTGTATGACAATTTGGCCTTCGCCCTGAAGCTGCGCAAGGAGCCCAAGGATGTCATCGACAAGAAGGTCCGCGAGGTGGCGGAGATTCTGGACATCACCCAGTATCTCAAGCGCAAGCCCAAGGCCCTGTCCGGCGGCCAGCGGCAGCGCGTGGCCATCGGCCGCGCCATGGTCCGCGACCCCAAGGTGTTCCTCATGGACGAGCCTCTTTCCAACCTGGACGCCAAGCTCCGCAACCAGATGCGGGCCGAGATCATCAAGCTCCGCTCCCGCATCAACACCACCTTCATGTACGTGACCCACGATCAGACCGAGGCCATGACGTTGGGCGATCGGATCGTCATCATGAAGGACGGCTTCGTGAACCAGATCGGAACCCCCCAGGAGGTGTTCAACAAGCCCGTGAACCTGTTTGTGGCCGGCTTCATCGGCATGCCGGTGATGAACTTCTTCGATCATTGCAAGCTCCTGCTGGAGAACGGCGTGTACTTTGCCGAGATCCGCGGCGTCAGGTTCCAGCTGGGCGACTTCCAGCAGAAGGCCCTCCGGCAGAACGGTGTCCAGCCCTGCGACATCGTGGCCGGCATCCGGCCCCAGCACGTGACCGTGGGCGAGGGCGATTTGACCGCCAAGATCGAGGTCAGCGAGATGATGGGCAGCGAATACAACATCCACGCCCGCAGCGGCGACGACGAGGTGGTCATGCTGATCCCCACCGTGGATCTCACCACCGATGTGTCCATGGGCAGGACCATCAACTTCACCACCCGGCCCCACCTCATCCAGCTCTTCGATCGGGAGAGCGGCAACAACCTGATCTGGTACGACGCCGAATCCGCCAACAACAACGCCCCCGTCTGCAAGCGGTACGATTTCTGAGGAGGAGGGTACATGGAAGCAAATGCAAAGCGGCTGCCCCTGAAACGGGAGCGCGCGCCGAAAAAGAAGATGACCAAGGAGAAGCGGGTCCGGTATTTCAAGGACAACTCCCCGTACCTGCTGATGATCCTGCCGGCGGTGCTGGTGGTGTTCCTGTTCAACTACCTGCCCATCTACGGCGTGCTCATCGCCTTCCAGGACTTCATGCCCGGCGACAAGATCCTCTCCGATTCCACCCTCTGGGTCGGGTTCCAAAACTTCGAGCGGTTCTTCTCCGATCCCCAGTTCTGGCCCCTGATGAAGAACACCTTCCTCATCTGCATCATCGGCTTCGTGATCGGCTTCCCGCTGCCCATCATCGTCTCCCTCATGCTCAACGCCATGAAGGGCAAGAAGACGGCGAAGGTGCTGCAGACCATCTTCAACGGCCCCCACTTCATCTCCCTGGTGGTCTTGGTCGGTATGCTGACCCTGTTCTTCGGCCGGTATGGCCTCGTGAACAACATCGCGGCCCACTTCGGCGGCGAGCGTTATTCCTACTTCCTGGAGAGCAAGGCCTTCCGGCCCATGTACATTCTCTCCAGCAACTGGCAGGACTTCGGCTGGAGCGCCATCATCTACATCGCGGCCCTGTCCAACGTGGACCCGCAGCAGCATGAGGCGGCCATCCTGGACGGCGCCACCCGGTTCCAGCGGGTCATGCACGTGGACCTGCCCGCCATCATGCCCATGGTCAGCGTCATGCTCATCATGTCCATCGGCGGCCTTATGGGCGTTGGCTATGAGAAGGCCCTGCTGATGCAGACCGACGGCAATTTGGCCGTGTCCGAGCTCATCTCCACCTATGTGTACAAGCGCGGTCTCACCGGCGTGCCGGATCAGGCCTATGCCACGGCCATCGGCCTGTTCAATTCCATCATCAACGTGGTGCTGCTGATCATCGCCAACACCACCAGCAAGAAGTTCTCCGAGAACTCCCTGTGGTAAGGAGGGGCACAACATGGAAAAGAAACAACAAGTGAAACGGATGGCCCTGCGGGACACCACCGGCGACAAGATCTTCTACACCATCAACGCCATCGTGCTGGGGATCCTGGCCCTGATCGTGCTGTACCCCCTGTACTTCATCGTCATCGCCGCCATCTCCGACCCGGATGCGGTGCTGGCCGGCGACGTGGTCCTCTACCCCGTGCGGATCACCATGGAGGGCTTCGCCAAGATCATGGAGCGCAAGGATGTGTGGCTGGGCTATCGGAACACCATCTTCTACACCGTCCTGACCGTGATCCTGTCCATCATCGTCACCGTCCCCGCCGGCTGGGCCCTGAGCCGCAAGACGCTGCCCGGCAAGAAGGCGTTCATGATCTATTTCATCATCCCCATGTTCTTCGGCGGCGGCCTGATCCCGTTCTATAACGTGATGAGCAGCCTGGGCCTCGTGAACACCATCTGGGCCATCGTGCTGCCCGCCATCCTGTCGGTGTGGAACCTGTTCATGACCAAGACCTTCTTCGAGTCCAGCATCCCGGACACCCTCATCGAGGCGGCCACCATCGACGGCGCCGGATCCTTCCGGATCTTCGGCGAGGTGGTGCTGCCGCTGTCCAAGGCCATCATCGCGGTCATGGCCCTCTACTACGCCGTGGGCCAGTGGAACAGCTACTTCAACGCCATGATCTTCCTGCAGAACGAGAACCTCTACCCCCTGCAGCTGGTCCTGAAGGAGATCCTGATCGCCTCCGAGAGCACCGTGGGCGGCAGCGGCGAAACCATTTTGCAACAGTACCGCCTGGCCAACCAGCTCAAGTATGTGTCGGTCATCGTGTCCAGCGTGCCGGTGCTGCTCCTTTACCCCTTCGTGCAGAAATACTTTGCTCAGGGCGTCATGATCGGCTCCCTGAAGGGTTGATCCAAATAACAAGCATATAGGAGGAACGATTCAGTATGAAAAAATGGTTGGTTTTGATTCTGGCGGCGCTGCTTCTCGTCACGGCGGTGGGCTGTGGCGGCGGCGGCAGCAATAAGACCGCTGACAAGCAGGAGAGCGCCGGCGTGGAGAAGCTGGTGGAGGAATACGGCTTCCAGTGGAAGGACACCGCCGCCCCCATCCTCAACGAGAAGGGCGCCAAGGAGCTGTCCTTCAGCATCTATTCTTCCAAGAACGCGTCCGCTCTTGACTACAACGACATGAAGATCATGCAGGATCTGTTTGCCAGCACCAACGTGTTCGTGTCCTGGGAGAACGTGTCCGAGTCCGTGTATTCCCAGCAGAAGAACCTGATCTTCGGCAACGCCGACAACCGGCCCGACGCCATCTATCACGCCGGCATGGGCGCAGGCGAGATCATCAAATACGCCAAGCGGAAGGTCATCCTGCCCATCAGCGACTATCTGGAGTACATGCCCAACTTCTCCAAGATCCTGGAGGAGCGCCCGGACATCAAGAACCAGCTCATCAACGTGGAGGACGGCAAGATCTACTCCCTGCCCCGCATCGAGGAGATGGGCCTGCTGCAGAACCCCAACATCCTCTTCCTCAACAAAAACTGGACGAAGGCGGCCATCGACGCCGGCGCGGTCAGCGGCCTTACCGAGGCTGACCTGAAGGACGGCATCAACCTGACCTGTGATCAGATGCAGGCCCTGCTCACCTATTTCCGCGACAACGACATGAACGGCAACGGCAACGCCTCCGACGAGCGGCCGCTGAGCTTTGTGTACAACAACTGGCAGGGCAATCAGTGCGACCTCTACGGCATGTTCGGCCTCAACGACAACCTGGAGCATCGCATCATCCTCGACGGCAAGGTGACTTACACCGTGCAGGACGAGCGGTTCAAGGAAGCCACCAACTTCCTGGCGGGCTGGGTCAAGGAGAACCTGATCGACAAGGTGTCCTTCGAGCTGTCTCAGGACAACTTCCTGGCCAACGGCAAGGGCCTGGAGACCTATGGCGCCTTCTACTGGTGGGAGAGCGAGACCGTCGTCTCCAACCCCGAGAACTACATCGTGTGCAACCCCATCGTCGGTCCTCACGGGGATCAGACCCTGTGCATCTCCAACAACCCCGAGGTGGGCGCGGGCGAGGTCATCATCTTTGCCGACTGCCCCAACGTGGAAGTGCTGCTGGCCTACTTCGACCGGTATTACGATCCCCTGATCTCCGCCCAGATCAACTACGGCCCCATCGGCATCGTCTATGAGGAGCAGCTGGACGAGAAGGGCATGCTGGTGCAGAAGCCCCTGCCCGAAGGCATCACCGCCGACGAGCTGCGGCTGCAGAACGCCCCGCTGGGCATCATCTACCTCTCCGACTACGCCTGGAACAACGTGGTGAACATGGAGCCCCGGGCCAAGCTCCGTCTGGAGCGGCTCACCGCCTTCGCCACGCCCTTCATGCCCAAGGGCGCCCAGCCCTGCCCCAACCTCCAGTTCACGCTGGATGAGCTCAACACCCTCTCCAACTACGAAACCAACCTGAACGACTACATCCGCACCAACCTGATCCGCTGGCTCCTGAACGGCGGCGTGTCCGATGCCGAGTGGGAGACCTTCCAGAAGGATCTCAACGGCAAGTGCAACATCGGCGGCATCCAGAAGGTCTATCAGGACGCTTTTGACCGCTACATGAGCAAATAAGAGCAGAAAGGATACTTCCATGAAAAAAGCATTGGCAGTTTTGCTGTCCCTCCTGATGCTGGCTTCCCTGGCGGCCTGCGGAGGAAAAGAAGCGCCCGCCCCAACGGCTGAAAACCAGAAGCCCGCCATCAGCGGCGTTCAGGATGCCACCGTGGAAGCGGGGCAGGCCTTTGACGCCATGGCCGGCGTCACCGCCTCCGATGCGGAGGATGGGGATCTCACCGCCATGATCACCGTGGAATCCACCCCCACCCTGGACTTCAAGGGCGGCAAGGCCACCCCGGAGAACGCCGGTTCCTATGAGCTGGTCTACTCCGTCACCGACAAGGCCGGCGCCACCGCGGAAGCCTATGCCACGTTGACCGTCACCAAGAAGACCGGCGAAGCGACGCTTCTGAGGGCCTTCGACTTCTCCACCGTGGAAGCCACCGACGCCCACGGCTGGGAAGCGGTCGTCGACGGGGCCGAGGCCACCGGAGCCCTGAAGGACGGCGCCTTTGTGATCGACATCGTGAACCCCGGCGAGGGGGACGGCAACGTTCGCTTCGTCAAGAACCTGGATGTGAAGGCCGGCGCCGACTATAAGGTGAAGATCTGGGCCAAGTCCAGCGCCCCCACCTTCGCTCACTTCATCCCCAAGGACGGCTCCACCGAGGAGTGGAAGACCTTCGGCGGCGAGGTTTGGAACGCCCGTTTGGACGAGAAGATCACCTGCGTCGAATCCAACTTCACGGCCCCCGAGGACGGCGTGGCTGAGCTGCGGCTCCACCTGGGCAAGATCACCCCCAACCCCGACAACCCCGCCGACACCACCCCCGAGAACTTCACCGTCACCATCGACAAGGTGGAGATCTATGAGATCGTGGGCGAGGAGGTTCTGGAGTCCCTGTATGTCGCCGACTTTGCCGGCAGCGGCGCAACGGTCTCCGCGGGCGACGGCGCAGCCGCCAGCGTGGCCTTTGAGGACGGCGCGGCCGTGTTCACCATCGAGAACTACCCCACCGAGGGCGGCGTGTGGAGCGTCCAGGCCATTCTGGAGCTCCCCGGCGTCACCGTGGTCCAGGGCGAAAAGTATAACTACAGCTTCACCGTGGTGGCCGAGAACGGCCAGGGCGGCGAGGCGCTGGTGGAGAGCAACGAGAAGTCCTGGGAAGCCCGGGCCAACTTCAACGGTCTCGGTCTCGAGGCCGGCCAGGAAGCGATCGTGGCGAAGACCTTCACCGCCGAAGCCAACGTGGACGATCCCGTGCTGCGCATGCAGATCGGCAACCCCAACGAGGGCGTCACCGCCAACAAGATCACCGTGAAGAACTTCGTGTTCAGCAAGGTGGGCGGCGACAAGGAGACCAAGAAGACGCTGGAAGTCTTCGCGCCCTTCGGCATGTACACCGAGAACGTGGACAAGGAAGCCTATCCCTGGCAGACCTTCAACGGCACCGATGAGGACAACGAGCGCGGCGTGGGCACCATCTGGACCGCCGACGGCAGCCTGTTCTACCGCATCGACGACGGCGGCACCGTGGATTGGCACAACAAGCTGATCTGCCCCATCACCCTGCCCTCCGACAGCTACTTCATCGTGGAGATCAAGGCCAAGGCCGACAAGCCCGTGTCCTGCGGCTTCTTCCTGAACCCCCAGGGCGGCTGGGACCCCCGCGTCTCCGAGGGCATGGACTTCACCACCGAGGAGCAGACCTTCACCTTTGAGACCAAGGACATCTTCATCACCGACATGCCCTGCGAGCTTCTGTTCCAGTTCGGCTCCGAGGCCACCGCGGCCCTGGGCGGCGTGACCATCGAGTTCACCGGCGTCTCCATCTATCAGATGCCCGTGCTCTGATTCTTCCGATCCTGAATGGGGGATGGTTTGCCATCCCCCTTGTCCCATTTATAGGAGGCACCCATGAAGAAACGATCCCTTGCCCTCATTCTGACGATCCTGCTCCTGTTGAGCCTTCCCTTCGGCTGCAAGGGGAAGGAGGCGACGCCGGCGGCCCCCGCCAACGTGGCGGCGGACGGAGAGGCCTTCGTTTTCCCGGAGAACGAAACGGACTTTGCCGCCCTTCGGACCCCCGGCAGCCAGGAGGCCGCCTTTACCTACAAAACCTTTTTCCTGCCCGCCCAGGACGGCGCCGCCCAGCCCTATGTGGGGGACACCATGCCCTACTATGAGGACGGCACCTATTACATCTACTATCTGAAGGAGGGCGGCGATTCCTACAATCACTCCATCTATCTGGCCACCACCGCCGATTTCGTCACGTTTGCGGAGAAGGATGATGTGGTGCTGGAGGCATCCCGCAGCGGCGGCCAGGACGGCTGGATCGGCACAGGCTCCGTGGTGAAGGTGAAGGACGCCTATTACTTCTTCTACACCGGCCATGCCTTCTCCGACAGCTATGAATTCAAGGAGAAGATCCTGGTGGCCAAGGGCTCCAGCCTCACCTCCTTTGAGAAGGTGGCGGACTGGGAGCTGATCCCGCCCTCCGAGCTGGGCCAGAAGAACGATTTTCGGGATCCCCAGGCCTACTATGACGAGGCCTCCGACACCATCACCCTGACCGTCACCGCCGCCCAGAGCAACAGGGCCCGGGTGCTGAAGTTCACCCTGTCCGGAGATCTGCAAACCGCCACATACGACGGCATCATCTTCACGGACCCGGTGGGCTCCTTCTGGAACCTGGAGTGCTCCGACACCTTCCGGATGGGCGAAAAATATTATTTGACCTATTCGGCCCAGGATGATACCCTGTGGTATGCCGTGTCCGACGCGCCCTATGGCCCCTATGGCGACCCCGTTCGTCTGGACGCAAAGCTGTTCTATGCAGCCAAGCACGTGGAGGACGGCCAGAATGCCTACATGGTGGGCTGGGCCCGCCGTTCGGAATCCGTGTCCTCCACCCAGGATGTGAACGGCTGGGCGGGGAATCTTGCGGTGCAAAAGCTGCTGCAGAACCCGGACGGCACGCTGTACCTGGCGCCCGTGGATGCCGTGGTCGCGGAGCACACCGCCCGTCGTCAGCTGCTGATCGAGGGCATGGAGGCCCAGGTCGCCGCCGGCTCCGCCTACAACTATGCGGATCTGTTCACGGCCTATGAGAGCTATGTGCTCACCGGCACGCTGACCTTCGAGAAGACCGGCTCCTTCGGCCTGGCCTTCGACTACAGCGGCCGGCAGGACAAGTACAAGACCATCGTTCTTGACCCCGCCAAGGGCACGCTGTCCCTCCAGTTCAACGAGGGCAACACCCTCATCACCGAGACGGCGGTTCAGCTGGAGGCGGGGAAGGAATATGCCTTCACCTACCTTCAGGAGGGCTCCGTGGGCGTGTTCTATCTGGATGGCCTGGCCGCCCTGACCGTTCGGCTTTATGGCGTGACGGGCCGCCCCGTGCGCCTGTTTGCGGAGAACAACACCGTCACCGCGTCCAACCTGAAGCTGTACACGCGATAAAAAAAGGAGGGCCCATGCGCCGCCTGCTGGACATCAACAACCCCATCATACGGTTTTTGACGGCCGTTTTCGACCTGATGGTCCTGAGCGTGCTGTGGGCCCTGTTCTCCCTGCCCGTTTTTTCCATGGGGGCGGCCTCCGCCGCCCTCTACAGCGCCGCCTATCATCATGTGCGCAGGGGCGAGGACTATCTGTGGGCCAGCTTCTTTGGGGCGTTCAAGGAGAACTTCAAGCGATCCACCCTCTGCTGGCTGGTGGCGTTGCTGGTGCTGGGGCTCCTCACCGGGGATGTGCTGATCCTGAGGAGCCTTGTCCTGAAGGGGTATTCCATGGGCTGGATGTACGGGATCTCCTTGGTCCTGCTGGTGCTGGCCCTCACCTGGACGGTGTATCTTTCCGCCTATGCCGCCCGGTTCAACGGCACGGTGAAGGAGGTGCTGCGCTTCAGCTTCATGCTGCTGCGGGCCCATCCCGTCAAGATGCTGTGCGTGGTCATCCTGGTGGTGGGCGGGATCGTGGTGACGCTGACGGCGCCGGCGCTGGTGATCCTGGTGCCCGCCGTCGTCTATTGGGGGGCCTCGTTCCCCATCGAATGGACATTTCAAAAGCACATGCGCCCGGAGGACAAGGCGCGTGTGGAAAAGGAGAATGCGGAATGAACCCGATGTTTTGTGAGGCCGCTGCATGAAGAACGATCTGCAAAAAGCAAGGGATTTTGAAAAGAAATATCTTCAGAATCTGTCGAAGGACGATCAGCCCCGCTTCCATGTGACCGGCGGCGTGGGCTGGATCAACGACCCCAACGGCTTCTCCGTGTTTCAGGGAGAATACCATCTGTTCTTTCAGTATTATCCCTATGATGTGACATGGGGGACCATGCACTGGGGACACGCCAAGACCAAAGACTTTCTGCATTGGGATCGGCTCCCCTGCGCCCTTGCACCGGATATGAGCTACGACAAGGACGGCTGCTTCTCCGGCGGCGCCATTGAGATGGCAGACGGGCGGCATCTGCTGATGTATACCGGCGTGCGCAACGTGCGACGCTCCAACGGCGCCATGACCGGCTTCCAGACCCAGTGCATCGCCATCGGCGATGGGGTCAACTATCAAAAGCATGAGGCGAACCCGGTGATCGACGCAAAGGAGCTGCCGGAAGGCGGCAGCGTCCACGATTTCAGAGACCCGAAGATCTGGTTTGAGGACGGCAAATTCTTTGCGGTGGTGGGCAACCGCCCTGCCGACGGCAGCGGGTCCATCCTCCTGTTCGAGAGCGACGACGCCGTGGACTGGCACTTTTCCTCCATCCTGGCTTCATGCCACAACCAATACGGCAAGATGTGGGAATGCCCTGACTTCTTCGCTCTGGACGGCAAGCATGTCCTGCTGACGAGTCCCCAGGACATGACCTCCATGGGCTTGGAGTTTCACCCGGGCAACGCCACACTCTGCATCATCGGAGAATATGACCGCAACATAAAGCATCTGCTGCGGGAAAACACGCAGGCCATCGATTACGGCACGGATTTCTATGCCACGCAGACGGTGGAGACGCCGGACGGCCGTCGCGTGATGATCGCCTGGATGCAGAGCTGGGAATCCTCCGGCTGCAAGGTCAAGGGGCTGCCCTTCTTTGGCCAAATGACGATCCCGCGGGAGCTGTCGATCCGCAACGGGCGGCTGATCCAAAACCCGGTGCGCGAGCTGGAAAACTGCCGCAGCGTCAAGGTCAGCTATCAAAACGTGGTCATCTCCGACGAAACCAATCTGCAAGGGGTTTCGGGCCGCTTCCTCGATATGACGGTCCGGGTTCGCCCGGGGAACAGCAGCCACATGTACCGCTATTTCAAGATCAGCGTGGCAAAGGACGGGGAGCGGGCAACCATCATTCGCCACAAGCCGGAGAACAACACCATCCGCGTGGATCGGAGCCGTTCCGGCTTCCCCCACGATATCGTCAATGTCCGGGATTTCCCCATCGCCTCCCGTGACGAGCTCAAGCTCCGCCTCATCATGGATCGATATAGCCTGGAGATCTTTGTCAACGATGGGGAACAGGCGGCGTCCTTCGTGCTCTATACGCCCGTCTCCGCCGACTCCATCTCCTTCTCCGCGGATGGGGCAGCCATCATCGATGTGGAAAAATACGATATAGAGATGTAGTGCGAAAAGCGCTGTTTTTCACACGCAGTTTGCGCCCTTGCCGCGGACTGGCGCGGCAATTTTGCAGGAAAAACCGGCAAAACTGCAGAAAAGGAAGGAAGATCGATATGGATAAAAAATTTGACGTGGTCGCCCTGGGCGAGCTGCTGATCGACTTCACCGAAAGCGGCCTCAGCGCTCAGGGGAATCCTCTGTGGGAGGCCAACCCCGGCGGCGCCCCCTGCAATGTGCTGGCCATGCTGAACCGCCTGGACCGCAGAACGGCCTTCATCGGCAAGGTGGGCCGGGATGTCTATGGCGATCAGCTCAGGCGAGTGGTCACCGACGCCGGCATCGACACCTCCGCCCTGTTCACAGATCCGGAGGTCCACACCACGCTGGCCGTGGTCCACACCCTGCCCAACGGGGATCGGGATTTCTCCTTCTATCGCAATCCCGGCGCGGACATGATGCTCCGGGCAGAGGAGCTGCCCGCCGGCCTGCTGCAAGGCTGCCGCATCTTCCACTTCGGCACCCTGTCCATGACCCACGAGGGCGTCCGGGAGGCAACGAAGAAGGCCGTCCGCATGGCCAAGGAGGCCGGCGCGCTGATCTCCTTCGATCCGAATCTGCGCCCGCCCCTGTGGGACAGCGAGTCCAATGCAAAGGAGAACATCGCCTGGGGCCTGGCCCATGCCGACATCGTCAAGATCGCCGACAATGAGATCGTGTTCATGACCGGCGAAACGGACTATGACAGGGGCGCGGCGACCCTGCTGCGGCAGCATCCGAACATCCGGCTGCTGAATGTCACCCTCGGCGCGGAGGGGGCGCTCAGCTTTTGCGGCGGCCATCGGGTTTTCGTTCCCGCCTTCCGTCTTGGCGGCACCATCGAAACCACCGGCGCGGGGGACACCTTCTGCGCCTGCGTGCTCCATGATGTTCTTTGCCACGGCCTTGAGGATCGGGACGATGAGAGCCTCTCCGCCATGCTCCGCTTCGCCAACGCCGCGGCCTACCTGGTCACCACCAAGAAGGGCGCCATCCGCTCCATGCCCGCCCGGCAGGATATCCAAAGCCTTCTTGTATGACATCCGCTCCTGTCATTGCCCCGCCGCAGCTTCGGCGGGGCATTGTTTTTTGTATGGGAGATCCCGCCCCCGGGAAGGGGGCAATCCCGGGGTCACGGCTTGACATAACGAAGATAGGCCCATATACTTTTGTTGAAACTGAGCGATGGGGGTCCGTCTGTGGATCGGCGGGCCGTGATCCATAGCAACCGGAGGTGTATATGGCTGTTTCGGAGTTTGTTTCCTTTCGCGAGAAGCTGGTGGAGGCCTGCTCCCGGGCCATCGTCGGCAAAGATGAACAGATCACGTTGATCGCTGCCTGCTATGTCTGCGGCGGTCACATTCTTTTGGAGGATGTGCCCGGCACCGGCAAGACCATGCTCTTTCGGGCCTTTGCCCAGGCCACGGGCGGCAGCTTCAGGCGGATCCAGTTCACGCCGGATGTCATGCCCAGCGATGTGACCGGCATCCATTTTTACAACATGAAGACGGGGGAGTTCGAGTTCAGGCCCGGGCCCATCTTCGCCGACATGGTCCTGGCGGACGAGATCAACCGGGCGACGCCCCGGACCCAGTCCAGCCTTTTGGAGGCCATGGCGGAGCGGCAGGTTTCCGTGGACGGCGAAACGAGGGAGCTGGGCAGCGCCTTCATGGTGGCGGCGACCCAAAACCCCATCGAGTCCTTCGGCACGTTCCCCCTGCCGGAGGCCCAGATGGACCGCTTCATGATGCGGCTGAAGCTGGGCTATATGCAGCGGAACGAGGAGATCGGCGTGGCCCTGCGGCGGGACACGGAGGGCATCGTCGCCCAGATCCGGCCGGTGGTTTCCCAGGCGGAGACCCTGCGGCTTCGGGGGCAGCTGGACGCCATTGAGATAAGTCCCGTGGTCATGGACTATATCATGGACATCATCGACCGGACGCGCAGCGACCCCCATGTGCATATCGGCGCCTCCGTTCGCGGGACCATCGCCCTCTGCAAAACGGCCCGGGCCTATGCCGCGTTCTTGGGAAGGAGCTTCGTCACGCCGGACGATGTGCAGCGCCTGGCGCCCTATGTGCTGGCCCACCGGCTGCAATACAGGGGGACCGTGGGGAGCCTGGAGGCCGAGGAGATCTTCGCCGCGATGCTGCAGGGGATCCCCGTGCCCACGGAAGCGTGATCCGCTTTTGGGAAGCATATGCTGGCACTGCTGGTGATCGTCATCCTGGTTGCGCTCGGCCTGCAGCGATATTCCGTCTGGCGGGCGCAAAACTGCCAGGACATACGCTATGAATGCAAGCCCTCGGTCTATGCGTGCGAGCCGGGGGACGCCTTCTTTGTGTACAGCGTCGTTGCCAACCACGGGCGCCGACCCTCGCCCTCGCTGCGCATCGAGGAGCGGTTCCCAAAGCAGCTGCAGGTGCTGGAGGCGGATCGATTCAACGTGAAGGTCCTGCAATACGAGCACAGGATCTATACCAGCACCGTGCTCCTGCGGGGCCGCCAGCGGGTCAGGCGCTATCTGCGGGCCGCCATTTTGGAGCGGGGGGCCTATCGGTTCGATTCGGCGACATTCTATGCCGGCGACTTTTTGGGCCTCCATGAGTATAGCTTCCGGCGGGAAAACGAGCAGACCATCGTGGTCTATCCCCCGAAGATCCGGGAGGAGAGACTGCTGGAAGCCTTCAGCAACGCCATCGACGAGATCGCCATGAAAAAGCAGCTCCTGGAGGACCCCATCTCGGTGTGCGGATATGGGGAGTATACCGGCCGGGAGCCCATGCGGCAGATCAGCTGGAAGCAGAGCGCCGTGCGCGGCAAGCTGATCGTGAAGCGGTTCGATCCCGTGTGGCAGCATTCCCTCACCGTCGTTTTGGACACGCAGTATCATGGGGCGTTCGACTCCCACCGCCGGCGGCAGGAGTTCTGCTTCTCCCTGGTGCGGACGATCTGCGAGCTGCTGGAGCAGCGCTTGATCGGCTATCATCTGGTCACGAACGCCGTCATCACTCACCAGGTCGCCCGGTTCACCAGCCCCGGGGGCAGGGGTGGCCCCTTTTTCCGGATCCTGTATGCCCTGGGGGGCGCCGAAAACGGGTGCGTGTGCCCCGTGGAGCAGCTGATGCGGGAGGTCTGCGCCGACATCGACCAAAGGGACATGATCCTGTTCGTTTCCACGGGCAGGGACGAGCAGGTGGACCGGGCGCTGCGCGAGACCGGGGCCTATACGGGGAAGCGGATCGTCTCCCTGTTTGCGGACGAGCTGATGCCCGCCGAGGATCCCGCCGCCCCTGAGGCCGGGGAAGGAGGAGCGTCATGAACCGATTCCTCCGCACCGCCTATGCCACCACCTTCGTCTATCTGTTCCTCAGCCTGTTCGCCGCCCTCATGACCGGGGTGGGCATGCCGTTTTCCGCCCCGCTGTGCCTGTATTTCGGGCTGCTGCTCATTTTGCTGCCGGGTGCCATGCCCGCCCTCCGGGACAAGGGAACGCTGCTGAGGCTGCTGGGCGTTTTGCTGGCGCTGCTGGGCTTTTTGCCCCTGTGGCTCCGGGGCTGCTCCGCGGCGCACGGCGTCGCCCACGGGCTGGGGATCCTGGCGGCGGGGGCGTTTGTCCCCATCCTCCGGCACAGGACCACCCACAGCGACTTTGCCGCGAAATTCCGCTTTTCGATCCTGCTCCTGCTGGTCCTGATCGCCTATATGTACCTCTCCCTGCTGGTGGGGATCACGGAGGAGGCCATTGTGCCCATCGCCAGGGGGCATGTGAGCCAGGCCCTGGACCATCTGGTGCCCATCTTCATCCTGCTGCTCATGACGGGGGTGCTGCTGCTGCGGGGCCTGCGGGGGCTGCAGGGCACCCTGGACGAAAGGGCCTTCAACCGCCGGCAGCTCCGGGATCTGTTGCTCTATGCCTCCCTTGTCGGCGTGGCCTTCGTCTTCGACCCCCTCCCGCGCCTGTTCCGGGGGCTGTCCTGGCTGCTGGGCCGGGGTGGCCGGTGGCTGGTGTGGGCCTTCGGTCGGCTGCTGGATCTGCTGGCCAACAAGGAGCCGAAGTTCGATCCGCCGAAGCCCGAGGCGACCCCGGATCCCGCCGAGGACTATCCGCCGCCCCCTGTCGAGACGGTCACCGAGCAGGAGCCGGCCCACTATAAGCTCGACGAGGCCGGGGAAACGACCCTGTATAAAACCATCCTCTACATCTTCCTGGCGGCGGCTGCGGCGGTTTTGCTGGCGATCCTGATCCTGGAGGTCCGCAAGCTGATCCGGCGGATCCGGGACCGGGGCGGCGCCGCCGGCCGGGGCTATCCCAACGAGATCCGGGAATCCCTGGATGGGGAGGATCCGGCCAAAAGGGGCCGGCGGCCCAAAAGGCGCAGCCCCCTTCCGCGCCTGCGCATCCGATATCTCTATGGAGCGTTTCTGCGGTTTTTGCGCCGCGTCCCCCTCCGCATCGAGCCCTGTGACACCTGCGGCAGGATCAACGAGCGGGCAGGGCGGGTGATGCACCTTGACCGCGGGGATCTTTCTGAATTTCGGGAGATCTATGAGCAGGCGCGCTATTGCGAGGGCCGGGCCCCCTCGGAGCAGGACGCTGCCCGCATGAAAAAGCTGTTCGACCGGCTGAAAAGGGGCCGCCTGTGAGGGGCGGGCCCATCCCGGGCGGGATTGCGCAGCCCGGCGGGATTTGATATACTATGGGGCGAAATTGGCGGAACTGCCGCCGAAAATCTGAAGGAGGAGCCATCTTTTGAAACCAGAAGCCAATGCCATCCGGGAGCAGCGGGAGCTTGCCCGGCTCAACAAGGCCGCCCAGCGGCACAAGGGCGCCCACTATCTGCTCTTTGCCATGATCGTGCTGACGATCATCTATATCGTGGACGAGATCACCTCCAACATGAACTCCGCCATGCAGCCCTATGCCCTGTTCGACCTGTTTCGCATCGCCTCCCGGGATGTGAACGGGCCGGAGTACAAGGCCGCCATCAACGTGGTGGCCCCCTGGTCCGTGGCGTCCAACCTGTTTTTGATCATCTCCCCCTTCTACAAGGCCCTCTCCGATCGCTACGGCCGCCGGCTGTTCCTCATGATCAACACCATCGGCATGGGGCTGGGGATGCTGATCGTCATGACCAGCCAAACCACGGTCCAGTATATCCTGGGCATGCTCTTTATGATGTTCTTCACCCCCAACGACATGCAGGTGCTCTATATCATGGAGACCGCCCCCAAGGAGAAGCGGGCCACCTATAGCTTCGTGGCCAAGGGCATCGCCCTGATCAGCGTGTCCCTGATCGGCGTGCTGTCCAGGATGTTCTTGCGGGAGGATGTGCCCGGGAGCTGGCGGATGGTCTATCTCATCCCCGTGGTCGTGGCCCTCGCCGTGGGGGCCCTGTCCTATCCCTTCATGGGGGAGACGCCGGTCTTTTTGGAGCAGCGCCGCGCCTTCCTCTCCCTGACGGCGGAGGAGCGCCGGGCCCGGGCCGCCGCGGACGCCAAGAGCGGCACCGCCGAGGAGGGCGGCGTGCTGCGGGCCATCAAATTCATCTTTGTCAACCGGCAGCTCCGGTGGATCCTGATCGCCGGCTTCCTGTTCTTCGCCACCACCTTCTACACCTCCTACTATGCCACGGTGCTGGAGGGCGCCATGACCACGGAGATGGTGGCGGTGGCCCTCATCATCTATCCCCTGGTCAACGGGGTCGTCACCATCGTCAGCGGCTTTTTCTCCGATCGGCTGGGCCGCAAGAAGGCCTGCCTCATCCTGGGGGGCCTGGCCATGGCGGGGCTGCTGCTGTTCGTGCTGGCCTGCCGCCTCCGCTGGGGACCCGTGGCCGCCGGCATCGCCTATGGCTGCTCCATCGGGGGCCTTTGGTCCATGTCCGACACCCTGATCCTGACCATGCCCGCCGAATCCTCGCCCTCCGGCATGCGGGCTTCGGTCATGGGCACCATCTCGGTGATGATCGGCTCCGGCATGTTCATCGGCCAGGCGCTGTTCATCGTGCTGCAGAACTTCATGGCCATGGACCGGCTCTTCCTGTTCATCTGCGTGCCCTTCATGGCCCTGTCGCTGCTGGTCCTCATGGCCAAGGTGAAGGAGACGCGGGATGTGGATCTGGACAGCATCACGGCCCAAACCTATCAGGACTGAGGCGCGACAGCGGCTCCCGAACGGCATATGGAGGGCGCAAGGACCACAAAAAAACTGACGGCGGGCATCCTGGCCCATGTGGACGCGGGGAAGACCACCCTGGCGGAGGCCCTGCTGTACCGCGCCGGCATGCTGCGCAAGCTGGGACGGGTGGACCACCGGGACACCTTTTTGGACACCCATGCCCTGGAGCGTGACCGGGGCATCACCGTCTTTTCCAAGCAGGCCCGCCTCAGAACGGAGGCTTTGGAGCTGACTTTGCTGGACACGCCGGGCCATGCGGACCTGTCCGGCGAGACCGAGCGGGCCGTCGCCGCCATGGACATGGCCATCCTGGTCATCAGCGGCACGGACGGGGTCCAGGCCCACACGGAGACCCTCTGGTCCCTGCTGCTGCGGGGGCGGGTCCCCACGTTCATCTTTGTGACCAAGATGGACGCCGCCAAGCAGAGCCGGGAGGACCTTCTGGCGGATTTGAAACGCTGCTTTGGGGAGGGGTGCCTCCCGTTTCCCGACCCGGAGGAGGAAGCCCTGGCCGTGCTGGACGAGGGGCTTTTGGAGCGCTACATGGAAACGGGCCGGGTGACCGACGAGCAGATCACCGCCCTCATCCGCGCCAGGAAGCTGTTTCCGGTCTGCTTCGGCTCGGGGTTGCGGCTCAGCGGCGTGGACGAGTTTTTGTCCCTGCTGACCCGGTTTGCCCCGGAGCCGGTTTGGCCCGCCATCTTCGGCGCCCGGGTGTATAAGATCGGCCGGGATCCCCAGGCGGGGCGCCTCACCTTTTTGAAGCTCACCGGCGGCAGCCTCTCCGTGCGGGACACCCTGCGCTACAGCGACCCGGACGGCCGGATCCTGGAGGAGAAGGCGGCCCAGCTGCGGCTCTATTCCGGCCAAAGGTTTGAGGCGGTCCAAAGGGTTTTCGCCGGGGATGTGGTGGCGGTGACCGGGCTGACCAAGACCCGGCCCGGCCAGGGCCTGGGGGCGGAGCCGGACGCCCGGACCCCCCTGCTGACTCCGGCCCTGGGCTATCGGATCGACCTGCCGCCGGGGGTGGACGCCCGAACGGTCCTGCCCAAGCTGCGCCAGCTGGAGGAGGAGGAACCCTTGCTCCACATCGCCTGGCAGCCCGGCCTGGGGGAGATCCAGGCCCAGCTCATGGGCCCCCTGCAGACGGATGTGCTGGTGTCCCTGATCCGGGAGCGGTTCGGTCTGGAGGTGACCGTGGGCGAGGGGCACATCCTGTATCGGGAGACCATCGCCGCCCCCGTGGAGGGGATCGGCCATTTTGAGCCCCTGCGCCACTATGCGGAGGTCCATCTGCTGCTGGAGCCCGGGGCGGCGGGCAGCGGGGTGCAGCTTTCTTCCGCCGTCAGCGAGGACGATCTCGATCTGAACTGGCAGCGGCTCATTTTGACCCATCTGGCGGAAAAGGAGCACCTGGGGGTGCTCACCGGTTCGCCGCTGACGGATGTGAAGATCACGCTGATCGCCGGCCGGGCCCACCTGAAGCACACGGAGGGCGGGGACTTTCGCCAGGCCACCTATCGGGCCGTGCGCCAGGGCCTCATGCAGGCCGAAAGCATCCTGCTGGAGCCCTATTATCGTTTTCGGCTGGAGGTGCCCTTCTCGGATGTGGGTCGGGCCATCAGCGACATCCAGGCCATGGGCGGCACCCACGACGCACCGGAGGAGCAGGGGGGACGGATGGTGCTCACCGGCGTCGCCCCGGTGTCCGCCATGGGGTCCTATATGACCGAGGTGGCCGCCTATACCCGGGGCCGGGGCCGGCTCTCCTGCCGGGTGGCGGGGTATCGGCCCTGCCGAAATGCGCAGGCGGTGATCGGGGCCATGGGCTATGACCCGGAGGCGGACCTGGACAACACCCCGGACAGCGTGTTCTGCGCCCATGGGGCGGGCACGGTGGTGAAGTGGCGGGATGTGAAGGACTATATGCACCTGGACACCGGCTTCGGCCGGCCGGCGGCCGATCCCGAGCCCCAGGCCGTGCGCCGGCGGAACCTGAGCATCGACGAAAGGGAGCTGGAAGCCATCCTGGAGCGGGAGTTCGGCCCCGCTCGCGCCGGCCTCCGTATCCCGCCCCGCACCGTCAGCGCCCCCAGCGCGCCGTCGCCGGCGCCCAAGGTCCCCGAGCGGCTCATCGTGGACGGATACAACGTGATCTTCGCCTGGGAGGAGCTCAAGGTCCTGTCCCGGGGGAGTTTGGATCTGGCCCGCAGCAGGCTCACCGAGGCCCTCATCAACTATCAAAGCTACACCGGGTCCGAGGTGGTGCTGGTGTTCGACGCCTATCGGGTCCCCGGCGGCCAGGGGGAGCGATATACCGAGGGGGCGGTCCATGTGGTCTACACCCGGGAGAACGAGACCGCGGACATGTACATCGAGCGGCTGGTCAGCGAGATCGGCAAAAACGAAACGGTCCGGGTGGTGACCTCCGATGCCCTGGTGCGGCTGGGGGCCCTGCGCTCCGGGGTGCTGCGGACCTCCTCGGCGGAGTTCAAGGGCGAGGTGGACCGTGTTTTGGAGAGGATCACCGAAACCATTCAAAGGAGCAACCGATAGAGAGCTATGGAGAACAGCGACCTTTTCCGGCGCATCGACGATCTTTCGGACCGGGCGGAGCGCCGGGGCCTGGTGACGAAGACGGGGTTTTTGACCCCGGCGGAGCAATATGCCCTTCGGGGCTATCATCCCGGCGGCGACCTGCTCCTCTCCGGCGGCCAGCCGGGGTGCGAGCGACAGGTGGCCTTCTTTCTGCCGGCCTATGCGGAGCCGGAGGCGTTCGATGTCGCCGAGCACATCTGCGCCCTGCGGATCGAGGCCCATTTCGGCACCCCCACCCACCGGGACTATCTGGGGGCCGCCCTGGGGCTGGGCATCCGGCGGGAGTCCCTGGGGGACATCCGTCTCTTCGACCGGGTGGCCTATGTGTTTTGCCTGCCGTCCGTGCAGCCTCTGCTGGCGGAGGAGCTGAAGAAGGTGGGCCGAATCAGCGTGACCGTGTCCCCCTGCGCCCTGGCGGAGGTGCCGGCGCCGGAGGTTCGGGTCAGGGCCCTTTCCTTCACGGTGAAGAGCCTGCGGCTGGACGCGGTGACGGGGGCCATGTTCGGCCTGAGCCGCACGGCGGCGGCGGAGCTCATCCGCATGGGCGGCGTCAGCCTGAACTATGCCCCCTGCGAGCGGCCGGACGCCCCGGTGAAGCCGGGGGATATCCTCTCCCTGAAGGGCCACGGCAAGGGCCGGCTGAAGGCCGTCGGCGGCCGGTCGAAAAAGGATCGGCTCTTTGTGGAAACAGAGGTTTTTCTATAAAAAAAGGGGGCTGTTGAGCCCCTCAAAAAAAGCGCCCTGCCCGCAGGCAGAGCGCGCAGCGTGTTGCGATCAGGCGTTGGGCGCGTCGGTTTGGCCGGCGTCCTGCATGGCCCGGCGGGCGGCCCGCCGCTGCTCGGCCTCGGCCTGGGCCTTTTTCTTTTCCTCCTCCACCTGGGCGCGGATCTTTCCTTCGATCTCGTCGCACAGCTCGGGGTTGTCCTTCAAAAACTGGCGGGCGTTGTCCCGGCCCTGGGCGATGCGCATCTCCCCATAGTTGAACCAGGCGCCGGACTTTTGCATGATCTTCCGGGCTACGGCCTGATCCAGGATGCTGCCCTCCCGGGAGATGCCCTCTCCGTAGAGCATGTCGAACTCCGCCGTGCGGAAGGGCGGGGCCACCTTGTTTTTGACCACCTTCACCTTGGTGCGGCTGCCGATGGCCTCGCCGCCCGCCTTCAGGGTTTCGATCCGCCGCACGTCCATGCGGACGGAGGCATAGAACTTCAGGGCCTTGCCGCCGGGGGTGGTCTCCGGGTTGCCGAACATGACGCCCACCTTCTCCCGCAGCTGGTTGATGAAGATGACCACGCAGTTGGATTTGTTGATGGCGCCGGTGAGCTTCCGCAGAGCCTGGCTCATGAGCCGGGCCTGCAGGCCCACGTGGGCGTCGCCCATGTCGCCCTCGATCTCCGCCTTGGGCACCAGGGCCGCCACGGAGTCCACCACCACCACATCGATGGCGCCGGAGCGGACCAGGGATTCCGTGATCTCCAGGGCCTGCTCGCCGGTGTCGGGCTGGGACACATAGAGATCGTCCACATTCACGCCCAGGCTCTCGGCATAGACCGGGTCAAGGGCATGCTCCGCATCGATGAAGGCCGCCGTGCCGCCCATCTTCTGGGCCTGGGCCACCACGTGCAGGGCGATGGTGGTTTTGCCGGAGGACTCGGGGCCAAAGACCTCGATGATCCGGCCCCGGGGCACGCCGCCCACGCCCAGGGCGATGTCCAAATCGATGCAGCCCGTGGGGATGGCGGAGATGTTCAAATTGGCCGAGGCGTCCCCCAGCTTCATGATGGCTCCCTTGCCAAACTGTTTTTCGATCTGCGCAAGGGCTATTTCAAGGGCTTTTTCCTTATCCAGCATAGCGTTACCGTCCTTCCCGTTTCTTCGATCCATTATACCATGTTTCTATCGGCTCGTACAGAGTTTTCTGCGCAGCAGGTCCAGGGCGTGGAGAACGGCCAGCCGCCGGATGCGGTTTCGATCCCCGGTGAGGTGCAGCTCCTTCACCGCCACGCCCTCCGCCGAGGCCAGGGCCACGAACACCAGCCCCACCTCGTCCCCGTCGGGACCGGCATAGCCCGTGGTGGCCAGGGCATAGTCCGTGCCCGCCTTCCTGCGCATGCCCGCGGCCATCTCTTCGGCGCACTCCCGGGACACGGCGGTGAAGGCGTCCAAAGTCTCCGCCTTCACGCCCAGGGAGGCCATCTTAGCCTCGTTGGCATAGGTCACATCCCCCTCGACGAAATAGGCGGAGCTGCCGCCCATGTCCACGAAGGCGGAGGAGAGCAGGCCCCCCGTGCAGCTTTCGGCGCAGGAGAGGGTGGCCCCCTTCTCCAGGAGCAGCCGGTGGCACACGGCCGCCAATTCCTCGTCGTTTTCGGAATAGACCACATCTCCGAAGCGGCGCTCCACCTCCCGGATCACGGGGGAGAGGAGGGCCTCGCCCTCGGCGTCGGTCCCGGCCTGGGCGGTGATGCGCAGCTTCACCTCGCCGGTCTCGCAATAGGTGGCCAGGGTGGGGTTGCTTTGGCTGTCGAACAGGTCCTTCAGCTCAAATTCCACATCGCTCTCCCCCTTGCCGAAGATGCGGAGCATGTGGGTGTAGAGCCGGTGCCCGCTGCGCTTTTCCAGATAGGGCATCACATAGTCCGTGAACATGGGCCGCAGCTCCCGGGGCGGCCCGGGCATCAAAACGGCCGCCTTCCCGTCCTTCTCCAAAAGGCAGCCGGGGGCCGTGCCCCGGGGGTTGGGGAGGATGGTGCAATGCGCGGCGGGGAACATGGCCTGCTTTTTGTTGTTGGGGGCGGGCTTGCGGCCGAAGCCGCGGAACCGCTCCTCGATCCGCTCCCACTCCGCGGGATGGAAAACCAGCTCCAGGCCCATGGCCGCCGCCACGGTCTCCTTGGTCAAATCGTCCTCCGTGGGCCCCAGCCCTCCGGAGAAGAGCACCACATCCGAGCGCTCCAGAGCGGTGAGCACCGCCTCGGTGAGCCGCCGGGGGTTGTCGCCCACCACCTGCTGGCGATAGAGATCCACCCCCAGGGGGGCCAGCTTTTCGGCCATAAACTGGGCGTTCGTGTTCAGAATCTGGCCCATGAGCAGCTCCGTGCCCACGCAAACGATTTCGGCGATCATATGCTTACACCTGCCCGATCAGCTTTCGGTTCCGATAGATATAGTCATAGCCGGACCAAACGGACATGACCAGCGACGCATACAGGAGGATCAGGCCGATGACCTTGAAGGGCTTCCAGCTGTCCCCCACCATGAGGAAGGGGAGGGCCAAATCCTGCAGGGTGGTTTTGATCTTGCCCAGGTTCCCCGCGGCCAAAACCACGCCCTTGCCCGCCGCCACTAGCCGAAGGCCGGAGATGAAGAACTCCCGGGCGATGAAGAGGATGGTCACCGCCGGGGGCACCTTTCCCTGGGCCGTGAGCATGACGAGAACGGAGTTCACCAACAGCTTGTCCGCAATGGGATCCATAAACTTGCCGAAGTCCGTGACCATGCTGTGGGCCCGGGCATAGCGGCCGTCCACGGTGTCGGTGACGGCGGCCACCACGAACAGCACCACCGCCAGCCACATGCCCCAGCTGGGGGGCAGATAGAAGCACAGGATGATGAAGGGCACCAGCAGTATTCGCAGCATGGTCAGCTTGTTCGGAAGATTCATGTTTTTCATAGGCTTTCCCCTTTCATATCATATTCGCCCGCTTGGGTGAGGCGTATGGGTTCATAGTCGCCGATGGCGTGATGGCTCCTGCGGGGGATGCTCACCCGGCCGTCCACGTCCGGGGCCTCCCGGGGGGTCCGGCCGATGGCCTGTTTGGCTGTCAGCTCCTCGATGAGCAGCTCCGTTTCCCGGCCCACCCAGCGCCCGTTCCGCCGGAGGGAGATGGGGCCCTGCTGGGCCATGAGGGCGCAGAGGCGCGCCTGCTTCACCGCCTCCGGCAGCTGATCCGGCATGGTCGCCGCCGCCGTTCCCTCCTCGGGGGAGAAGGCAAAGGCCCCCACCCGGTCGAAGGGATAGTCCCGCAAAAAGGTGAGCAGGGTTTGAAACTGGGCCTCCGTCTCCCCGGGGAAGCCCACCATCATGGTGGTGCGGAGGGTGAAGTCCGGGTAGTTCCGGTAGAGATAGTCCAGCAGCTTTCGGATATAGGCCCCGTCGCCCCGGCGGTGCATCCGCTTCAAGATGCCGTCGTCGATGTGCTGCAGGGGGATGTCCAGATAGGGGATCAGCTTCTCCCCCTGGGCCAGGGTGTCCAGCAGGGCCTCGCTCACCGTGTCCGGATAGGTATAGAGGACCCGGACCCAGCGAAGGGCGTCGATGCCGTTCAGCGCCTTCAGCAGGGGGATCAGCATGGACTTGCCATAGCGGTCCACCCCATAGCCGGAGGTGTCCTGGGCGATGACGGTGAGCTCCGTCACGCCCCGGTCCGCCAGCCCCTTCGCCTCGTCGACGAGGGTCTCCAAGGGCTCGGAGCGGAGGTCCCCCCGGATCAGGGGGATGGCGCAATAGGTGCAGCGGTTGTTGCAGCCGTCGCCGGTGCGCAAAAAGGCCCGATAGGGGGGCGTGGTCAGGATCCTTTCGCCCAAACCGCAGCGGAGGGGGGGCAGGGGGATGCCCAGCTTTTGAGAGAGCAGGGCGGGGAGCTTTTCGTATTCCCGGACCCCCAGCAGGATGTCGATCTCGGGGATCTCCTCCGTGAGCTCCTGCCGATAGCGCTCCGTCAGGCAGCCTGTGGCCACCAGGGCCCGGCAGCGGCCCCTTTCCTTATATTGGGCCATCTCCAGGATGGCGTTGATGCTCTCCTCCTTGGCCGGGTCGATAAAGCCGCAGGTGTTCACGATCAGCACCTCCGCCGCCCCGGGATCGGGGGTGAAGGTGAAGCCGAACCGCTGCAGCAGGCCCAGCATCCGCTCGGTGTCCACCTGGTTCTTGGCGCAGCCAAGGCTGACGATGCCGACGTTCATGCCTTTTCCTCTTCCTCCGTGTCCCAGGGGGCCTCGTCCTCCTCGGCGGGGGGCTCCTCGTCCCCGTCGGGCACATAGCTGCCGTCGCCGAAGATGGCCTCCCACTGGGCCCGCTTGATGAGCACCTTCCGGGGCTTGCTGCCGTCGAAGCCGGACACATAGCCCTGCTCCTCCATCATGTCCACCAGCCGGGCCGCCCGGGCATAGCCCACCCGGAGCTTGCGCTGGATCATGGAGATGGAGGCCTGGCCGGAATCGAGAACGATCCGGACCGCCTCGCCCAACAGCTCGTCCTCCTGCTTGCCCTCGCCGAAGACGCCGCCCTTGGCGCCGCCGGCGGCGCCGGACATGGCCTGCTCCACCTCCTTGTCGTATTGGGGCTCGGTGCCGTTCTGGGCCTTGATGTCGTTGACCACGGCTTCCACCTCCTCGTCGGAGACGAAGGCCGCCTGGAGCCGGGTGGGCTTGGCCGCCCCGTTGGGGTGGAAGAGGCAGTCGCCCCGGCCCAGCAGCTTTTCGGCACCGGTGCTGTCCAGGATGATCCTCGAGTCGATGGCGGAGCTGACGGCGAAGGCGGCGCGGCTGGGGATGTTGGCCTTGATGAGGCCGGTGATGACGTCCGCCGAGGGGCGCTGGGTGGCCACGATCAGATGGATGGCCGCCGCCCGGCCCAGCTGGGCGATGCGGCAGATGCAGTCCTCCACCTCGTCGGGGGCCACCATCATGAGGTCGGCCAGCTCGTCGATGATGACCACGATCCGGGGGAGCTTGTTCTTGGGATCCTCCTGGAGCTCGTTGTAGCGGGTGATCTCCCGGGCCCCCAGGTCGCTGAACTTTTTATACCGCAATGTCATCTCGTTCACGGCCCATCTGAGGGCGCTGGCGGCCTTCTTGGGATCGGTGACCACGGGGATCAGCAGATGGGGCAGCGTGCCATAGACGGACAGCTCCACCTGTTTGGGGTCCACCATGATGAGCCGCAGGTCCTCGGGCCCGGACTTGTAGATCATGGAGAGGATGATGTCGTTGATGCACACGGACTTGCCCGAGCCCGTGGAGCCGGCGATGAGCATGTGGGGCATCTTGGAAAGGTCCGCCACCACGATCTTGCCGCCGATGTCCTTGCCGATGGCCATGGTCACGGGGGATTTGGCGCTGCGGAATTCGTCGGTGTCCAGAATTTCCTTCAAAAGCACGGTGGCGGCGGTTTTGTTGGGCACCTCCACGCCCACGGCGGCCTTGCCGGGGATGGGGGCCTCGATGCGCACCCGGGGCGCGGCCAGGGCCAGGGCAAGGTCGTTCGACAGGGTGGTGATCCGGTTCACCCGAACGCCCCGGGCGGGCTGCAGCTCATAGCGGGTGACCACGGGGCCCACGGAATAGCCCAGGGCCCTGCACTCGATGTTGAAGCTGGCCAATGTCTCGATGAGCAGCTCCATGGTCTTTTCCGGGGTCTCGGAGGCGGTCCGATAGCTCTTCTCCGGGGTCTTGAGCACATCCAGGGTGGGCCGCTGATACTCCGCCTTCGGGGCCTCCATGGGCTCCGGCAGGGCCTCGCCCGTGGCCTCGTCGTGATAGACAAACTTCTTGTCCGTGGCCCGCTCCGGATCCGGCAGGGGGGCCTCCCCCGCCGCATAGGGGGTGGCCTCGGTGAAGGCCTTCAGATCGTCCATGGTCATGTTCTTCGGGTCGACAGGCCGAACGACGGCGGGCTTTTCCTCCGCCGCCTCCGGGGCGGGTTGTCCAAAGACGGACAGCTCCTCCAGGGGCTCCCGCTCCGGGGCGGGGGCCTTCGCCTCGGGTCGGCGCACCACCGGGATGATCTCCGGGGCCTTCGCCTCGGCAGGCTCCGAAAGGGGTTCCTCCGCCGGACGGCCGATCCGGGACCGGCGGGGCGGGAGCTTGAACAGCTCCTCCCTGGGGGCCTCCGGCGTCAGATCGGGCACCGGCTTGTTGGCGGGCAGGGGTGCCTCCCCGGGCATGCGCAGCACATCGTCCACGGGCTCATCCAAAAAGGAGGGGCCGGTCTTGGTTTTTTTGGTCAGCGGGCCCGCCGAGGGGAAGACGGAAAGGTCGTCCGCACCCTCCGCCCGGGGCCGGGGCTCCTCCGCCTGGGGCACGAAGAAGGCCTCGTCGAAGGGGATCCGGTTCTTTTTCCGGCCGGGGGCGGGGGCCTCCGCCGCCTTGGCCCGCCGAAGGCCGCCGGGCTGGGGAATGTTCTCCAAATGGCCCAGCTGGTCTGGGTCCACCTCCGGCACCGGGGCCGGGGCCTCCCCGTCCAGGGACTGGATGAACAGGGATTTCTGCTTTCGGGCGGGAAGGGCGTTGGGCTCCGAGGCGATCTCGTCGTAATCGTCCTCGGGAGCCTCCTCGTCCAGGCGCTCGATGGCTTCCGCCATCCGGCTCTTCAGCAGCTCCGGGAAGGTCCTGAGGCTGATCCGGGTGATGAACAGCAGGCATACCACGATCCCCGCGATGACCACCACGGCGCACAGCGTCCGGCCGCCGACCAGCTCCAAAACATAGCAGATGAGGCCGCCGATGACGCCGCCGCCCGCCTTGTCCGGGGCCTGCATGGCGGGGGAGGCGGCCCGATCGAAGCAGGCCACGATAAAGTTGGTGAGGGGGATGGGCCGGCCGTCGGCGCCCCGGGCGCCGACCTGGTCCAAAAGCTGCATGAGGGCCGCCACGAACACCACCAGCAGCACCGTGAACGCCACCCGGCCCTTCTCCGGCATCCGCTTGCGGCCGGCGATGGAGAACGCGCCCAGCAGCAGCAGGAAGGGGGGCAGGCCGAAGGCCACCACCCCCACGGACCCAAACAGCACCTTCTGCAGGGCCACGCCCAGGGGGGCGTCCGTGGTGCGATAGAGATAGAGGGCCAGCAGGATGCCCAGGGCGATGAGCACCACGCCCAGCACCTCCGCGCCCACCCGCTGGCGGACCGTGGCCTCCCGGGCGGCGGCCTCCTTCTGCTCCTTCCGCTCCGCCGCGGTGAGCTTGGGCTGGGCCTGCTTTTTGGCCGCCGGCTTCCTGGCCGGGGCCTTCTTTCCTGTATTCTTTTTTCCGCCGGTGGCGGCGGTTTTTTTCTTCTGTGCCAATGCGTTTCCTCTCTTGCAGTGGGGCCCATATCACCCCATATTATTTCTATATTAGTATACACCCCCGTCCCGGGCCTTGCAAGGGCTGCCGGCCCGGCCCGCCGGTGAATAGACTGTGAATAAATGGGTCCTTGCAAAGGGGTGCCGGGTCAAGTATACTGTAAAAAATGTCGTTTTGGGAGGGTCTATGAAGCCGCAGCTCATCATCTGGGATTGGAACGGGACCATATTGAACGATGTGCAGGCCTGCCAAACCATCGCCAACATCATGCTCTCGGAGCGGGGCATCCCCACGCTGCCGGATCTGGACGCCTATCGGGCGGTGTTCGGCTTCCCCATCAAGGCCTACTATGAGCGCATGGGCTATCGCTTCGGCCCGGCGGACGAGCCCTATGAAACCGTGGCGGACGAGTTCGTCCTCTGGTATGACAGGCTCTATCGGACCTCCGTGCTGCGCCCCGGCATCCTGGCCTTCCTGGACCGGCTGAAGGAGGAGGGCTATCGGCAGGTGCTCCTCTCCGCCACCCGGTTCGATCAGCTCCTGGAGCAGGTGGCGGCCTTCGGGGCGGTGGGGGACCGGTTTGAGCGGAAGCTGGGGCTTACGGATCACTATGCCTTTTCCAAGGCCGCGCTGGCGAAGGAGTTCATCGAGCGGGAGGGCATCCCCCGGGAGGGGGCCCTGTTCATCGGCGACACGGACCACGACTTTGAGGTGTCCTCCGCCATCGGCTGCCCCTGCGTCCTGCTGGAAGGGGGGCACCAGAGCCGGGAACGGCTCGAAACCACAGGGGTGCCGGTGCTGAAGGACCTGGACGCGTTGGAAGCGTATCTTCACAGCCTGTAAACAGCCTCAGCCGCCCCTTGTAGGGATCGGGAAAAGACAAAGACAAGGACAAGGAGAGAGAAAAAGAGGCCCCGCCCTTTGGATGGCGGGGTCTCTTTGAATGCTTTCTTTCAGCCGTTTCTCCGCCAGGCGGCGGGGGCAAAGAGGAGCAGCATGGGGAAGATCTCCAGGCGGCCAAAGAGCATGTCCAGGCTCAGAATGATCTTCGACAGGTCGGAGAAGGCGGCATAGTTGCCCATGGGGCCAACCATGTTGAGACCGGGGCCGATGTTGCTGATGCAGGCGATGACCGAGGTCACGGTGGTGACCCCGTCGAAGTTGTCCAAAGAGACGAACAGGGCGGAGATGGCCAGGATGAAGAAATAGGCCAGACAGAACACGTGAACGCCCCGAACCGTGGCGTCCTCCACCATCTTCCTGTTCAGGCGAACGATGTGGACGCTGCGGGGGCGGAGCATGGTGGCGATCTGGTTGCCCAGGCTCTTGATGAGGATCAGGATGCGGCTCACCTTCATGCCGCCGCCGGTGCTGCCCGCGGAGGCCCCCATGAACATGAGCAGGACCAATATCCATTTGGACAGCTCCGGCCACAGGTTGAAGTCCACGGTGGAAAAGCCCGTGGTGGTGATGATGGAGCAGATGGTGAAGAACACATGGTGGACGGCCTCCCCCAGGCTGGGGAAGAGGCGGCGGGTGTTGAGCACCAGCAGGACCAGCGCCCCCAGGATGATGCCGATGTACCAGTGGAGCTCCTCGTCCTGCAGGGCCCGGCGGGCCTGTCGGGTGAGGATCAGGTAGTAGACGGAGAAGTTCACCCCAAAGAGCATCATGGCGAAGGAGAGGACCGTCTGGGTATAGTGGCCATAGGCGCCGATGCCCGCGTTTCTGATGGCAAAGCCGCCGGTGCCCGCCGCGCCCACGGCGTTGCAGAAGCTGTCGAAGGCCGGGTCGCCTCCCAGCACCAGCAGTAAAAAGGTGATCAGGGTGATGACCACATAGATGGCATAGAGGGTCCGGGTGGTTTTGCGCATGGTGGGGGACACCTTGCCCACATCCGGCCCGGGGCTCTCCGCCCGCAGCAGGTGCATGCTTTCGCCGCTGCCCTTGGAAAGGGGGATGATGGCCAGCACGAACACCAGCACGCCCATGCCGCCGATCCAGTGGGTGAAGCTGCGCCAGAAGAGGAGCCCCCGGCACAGCCCCTCGATGTTGGTCAGGATGCTGGCGCCGGTGGTGGTGAAGCCGGAGACGGTCTCGAAAAGGGCGTCCACGAACCGGGGGATCTGCCCCGAGATGAAAAAGGGCAGCGCGCCGAACAGGGACAGGAGCACCCATCCCAGCCCCACGATCACGAAGCCCTCCCGGGCCTGCATGCTGTGGTCCCCCCGCTGGCCCACAAACAGCAGCAGGGAGGAGGCCGCCAGCAGAAGCAGCATGGTGATCAAAAAGCCGTTGACGGCGCCCCAGGACCGGTCCGCCAGGGCGATGATCAGGGCGGGGAGCATCAAAATGGCTTCCCAGCGCAGAATGTGGCCGATGAAATATCTGACGGCCCGGCCGTTCATACGTTGCCTCCGGGGAACACATCCTTCAGGGCGGAGATGCTCACATCCCGGGGGGCCACGATCACCACCCGGTCATCCGCCAGCAGGCAGTCGTCGCCGCTGGGGATGATCAGCTGCCGGTTTCGGGCGATGGCCGCCACCAGGGTGTCCTTCCGCTTCCGGGTCTGCAGGGCCCTGAAGGGGATGTCGCGATAGTTGGCCCCGGCGGGGACCGCAAACTCCATGGCTTCCACCTTCCCGTCCATAAACCGGCTCAGGGCCAGCATGGACTGGCCGGAGCGGCTGCCCATGGCCCGCACATAGCGGACGATCTCGTTGGCGGTCAAAAGCTTGGGGGAGACGATGGTGTCGATGCCCGCGTTGGAATAGACCTCCAGGTGGTCCGTCCGGTCGATCTTGGTGACGGTCTTGGGCACCTTCAGATAGTTGGCGAACATGGAGATGGTCAGATTCTCCTCGTCGAAGCCCGTCAGGGCCAGCACGGCGTCGGTGTCCTTCACGCCCTCGGAGAGGAGCACCTCCTGGAGCGAGCCGTTGCCGCAGAGGATGGTGGCCTCGGGCAGCAGCTCCGTGAGCCGGTGGCACTTTTGCTCGTCGTTGTCGATGATGGTGACCCGAACCTTGTTGCGCTGCAAAAGCCGGGCCACATGGATGGCGATGCGGCTGCCGCCCACGATCATCACCTTGCGGATGCCGGGGGCGGGGAGGCCCAAATCGTGCATGAACCGAACCAGGCCCGCGGCCTCGGCGGTGAGGGAGATGCGGTCGTTCCCCTGAAGGACGAAGCTGCCGTCGGGGATGGTCACCTGGCCCTGGCGCTCCACGGCGCAGATCAGGGCCTTTTCGTTGGTGAGCCGGCGAAGGTCCATGAGCTTGAGCCCGTCCAGCTGGCTGCCCGGGGCCACCCGCAGCTCCACCAGCTCCGCCTTGTCCCGCAAAAAGGTTTCCCGCTTCATGAAGGCGGGGAAGCGGAGGATGCGGAAGATCTCCCGGGCGCAGGTGAGCTCGGGGTTGATGGACAGCGAGATGTGAAATTCGTCCTTCAACAGCCGAAGGTCGCTGTCATATTCCGGGTCGCGGACCCGGGCGATGGTGTTTTTGGTGCCCAGCTTCCGGGCCACCATGCAGCTCAAAAGATTCACCTCGTCCCCGTCGGTGCAGGCGATGAGCAAATCCGCCCGGGCGGCGCCCGCCTCCTCCAGCACCGAGGCCGCGGCGCCGTTGCCGCAGAGGGTGGCCACATCCAGCGTCTCCTGAAGCTTTTTGAGCACGGCAGGGTCGTTGTCGATGGTGACGATGTCGTGCCCCTCGGCGCACAGCTGGGACGAAAGGGTGGTGCCCACCTTCCCCTGGCCGACCACAATGATGAACATAGTTCCGTTCCTCTCGATGAATTTTCTAAACAGTATATCACACTGCCTATAAAAAGGCAACGTTAGCGCGTGCGTTCAAGGAAAGTTCATTTGACGGCCCCGGGGGGATGGGGCTACAATGATGCCGAATCATGGGGAGAATGGGGGAAAAAGCCGTGCAGATCGTGGTCCTGGACGCAAAGACGCTGAAGGTGGAGGAGCTGGACCTGTCGCCCTGGCGGGCGCTGGGGGTGCTGTCCCTCTATGACCGGACCGATCCGGCTTTGGTGCCCCAGCGGCTCCGGGGGGCGGACGTGGTGCTGACCAACAAGGCGCCCCTGTCCTTTGAGGCGCTGAAGGGGGCCCAGGGCCTGAAGATGGTGGGGGTGCTGGCCACGGGGTTCGACATCGTGGATGTGGCCGGCGCCCGGAAGCTGGGGATCCCGGTCTGCAACGTGCCCGGGTATGCCACCGGGGCCGTGACCGAGAGCGTGTTCGGCTTTCTCCTGGAGATGACCCGGCACACGGCCTTCCACACCGGCCGCATCCGGCAGGGGGCCTGGACCGCCTGTCCGGAGTTCTGCTGGTGGGAGAAAACGCCCCTGGCCCTGGAGGGGCGGACGCTGGGGATCGTGGGCTGCGGGGCCATCGGCTCCCGGGTGGCGGCCGTGGGGCAGGCCTTCGGCATGCGGGTGCTGGGGTATTCCCGGAGGGAGCATCCCGGCTTCCCCGGGGAGCAGGTGAGTTTGGATCGGTTGCTGGGGGAGGCGGACGCGGTGAGCCTCCACTGCCCGGCCACGGCGGAGAACCTGGGCTTTTTCAACGCGGAGACCATCGCCAAGATGAAGGAAGGGGCCCTGCTCATCAACACCGCCCGGGGGTCCCTGGTCAGCGAGGAGGATGTGGCCGCGGCCCTGAACGCCGGGAAGCTGGGGGGCTATGGGGCGGATGTGGTCAGCCGGGAGCCCATCGACATCCACAACCCGCTTCTGAAGGCGCCCAACTGCTATCTTACGGGCCATTCCGCCTGGGCCACCGTGGAGGGGCGGCAGCGGATCGTGGATGTGACGGCAGAGAGCATCCGGGGCGTGCTGGCCGGGGCGCCGGTGCATGTGGTGAACTGAGGGCATGCGGGGGCCTGTTGCCGCTTTCGGCTGTGGCTTGCATGTGGCGGAGGAAAGGCGGCGCAAAAGAGAAGATGCGGGGATATGCCGGGGGAGGATCGTATAGTCCTCTCCTTTCTTGAAAATCCTTGGGGGGACCTTTCCCGAAGGAACGGTCTTGGTTCGGCCGTTCCTCCATTGTTTTGTTGACAAGGCGTCGGTTTTCTTCTATGATATGAACGTATTTTTATGGAGGAATGCCCGTGGAGCGCACCGAGGAGCGACAAACCCATAGGACCTGCTGGCTTTGGCTCCTGCTGGAAGGGCTGCTGCTCCTGCTGGCGGTGCCGGCGGGCGCCTTTTTTCTGCTGTATCGGCAGGTTCGCCCGGTGACGGTTTGGGAGCTGAGCGGAAGCTGCCCCCCCGCCGCCGCCCTGCTCAGGGACGGGGGCGAGGCCCGGTTCGCCTTCGACACGGAAAAGATCGACTGGACGCATCCCGGCGACGCGGTGGTGCTGGTGGCCGGCAGCGACGGCCCCCGGATCGCCCTGGTGCGGGTGGTGGACACCACGGCCCCCCGAGCCCGGGGGGTGCAGCGGGTGCTGGGCGTGGACGAGGAGCTGGGGCCCGACGGCTTCATCACCGATCTGGAGGATCGCCAGCTGGTGGCCGTCACCTTCGAGACCGCCCCGGTGTTCCACAAGGCGGGGGAGTGGCCGGTGAAGATCCGGCTGGAGGACCTGTCGGGGAACGTGGGCTTTGCGGAAGCGTCCTGCGTCATCGTGGGCGCGGTGCCCACCGTGACCGTCGAGGCGGGGGAGGCGGTGCCCCCTATCGCCGCCTTTCTGTCCAACGACACCATGACGGGCCGGTTTTTGACGGACCCGGCGGATGTGGACACCGCCGTTCCCGGGGTCTATTCCCTGACGGTGGAGGCGGAGGGGGAGATCTTCGAGACCGCGCTGGTGGTCCGGGACACGGTGCCCCCGGTGTGCGTCTTTGAGGAGGTGGCCTTCACCCGGCGGGGCACGGCCCTGACGGCCCGGAGCCTGGTCCGCTCCGCCCGGGATGTGACGGCCCTGACCTATGAATTCGATCCCGCGCCGGACTGGGACCAAAACGGCTATCAGCCCGTCACCGTGGCGGTGACGGACGCGGGCGGGAACCGGACGCGGGGCACCGTCAACGTGCTCGTCTCCGACCTTCCCCCTCTCACCTGGGAGGCCAGCCGCCATTTCATCACCGCCGACGCCCTGGAGGCGGCCCACAGGGCGGCGGATCCCGGCTTTTCGGGGGCGCTGATGGTGGCCCGGTTCGTGCCCCGGGTGCCGGGGTGCTATGACATATTGGCCTCGGTGGACGACGGCGAGCCCTGCATCCAGCGGCTGTACGTGGTGGACACAGTGGCCCCGGTGCTGGCCTTCCCCAGGAAGCTGATCGGGTATCTGGACCATCCCCGGGCCCCGGAGGCCATCCTGGATCTGGCGGAGGACGAAACCCGGCTCACCTATAGCTATGTGCTCGCCCCGGATTGGACGCGGAAGGGCCCCCAGCCCGTGACCGTGGCGGCGGTGGACCTGGGGGGGAACCGCACGGAGATCTCCGGGACCATCGACATCGTGCCCGACACGGAGGCCCCCAAGATCTTCGGCGCCGGCACCCGCTATGTATACCTGGGGGAGGCGGTCTCCTATTTCTCCCAGGTGTGGGCCACGGACAACGCCGACGATCAGGAGGACATCACCCTCGCCGTGGACAACTCCGCCGTGGACATCTATAAGGCGGGGAACTACCGGGTGGTGTTCACCGCCACGGACCGGGCGGGAAACAGCGCCAGCCGGACCATCGTCCTCACCTTCATCCGGCCCGGGGTCTCCGACGAGGAGCTGGACAAAAAGGCCGAGGAGGTCCTCGCCGGCCTGGTGACGGAGGACATGACCCTGGGCCAAAAGGCCTATGCCATCTTCCGCTATGTGAAGGGCACCTACACCTACACGGAGAAGTCCAACAAGCGGGACTGGAAGTATGAGGCCTGGCGGGGGCTCACCACCCGGCGGGGGGACTGCTTCACCTACTGCGCGGCGGCCAAGCTCCTGCTGGACAAGATCGGCGCCAAGACCATGTTCATCACCCGCTACAGCAACGCCCATCACTATTGGCTGCTGGTGGACCTGGGCACGGGCTGGTACCATTTCGACCCCCTGAACGACGGGCCCAGCCGGAAGTATGAGTGCTTCATGCTCACCACCGACGAGGTGCTGAAGCTGTATCCCTTCTTCTGGCGATACGACCACAAGGTCTATCCGGACACGCCGAAGGAGCGGTATAAGAGGGACTGGTGAGCCCTTCGGTCCGTCGTCGGCCCGGCGCATCCATACCGCGCCGATCGTCGCCCGGTGAGGGGAATTTGTTTGAACAACGTTTTTTGCGAGTGGAGACAGATATGAAACGAAACCGCTGGATCGCGCCGGTGTTCGCCCTGCTGCTGGCGGCGGTCCTCATCTGGGGGCTGGGGCGGCTCACCCGGCCCAAGTATGCCTCCGGCATCACCCGGGAGGGGAGCATGGTGGAGAACTGGTATGACCACGCCGGCGACGGCCACCAGGTGTTCTTCGTGGGGGATTGCGAGGTATACGAGAGCTTTTCCCCGGTGACCCTATTTCAGGAATACGGCGTCACCTCCTATATCCGGGGCACCGCCCAGCAGCTCATGTGGCAGAGCTACCATCTGCTTTCCGAGATGCTCAAAAGCGAGACCCCCCGGGCGGTGGTGCTCTCCGTCTGCTCCCTGCGGTATGCCGAGCCCCAAAATGAGGCCTACAACCGCATGACATTGGACGGCATGCGGCTTTCGCGGGAGAAGTTTGAGGCCGTCCGGGCCTCCATGACCGAGGGGGAGAGCGAGCTGAGCTACTATATCCCCCTGCTCCGCTATCACAGCCGGCTCTTTGAGCTCACGGGGGAGGACGCCCGGTTCCTGTTCAAGGGGCCGGAGATCACCTTCAACGGCTATCTCATGCGGACGGAGGCGGTGCCCTTCACCCGGCTGCCGGCGGCCCCCCTGCTGCGGGATCCGGCCTTCAAAGAGAAGCCGGTGGCGTATCTCGACCGGATCGTGGATCTGTGCCGGGAAAAGGGGATCGGGCTGGTTTTGGTCAAGAGCCCCTGCCTCTATCCCGCCTGGTATGCGGAATGGGACGAATGGCTGGAGCGGTATGCCGCCGAAAGGGGCGTCCTGTATCTGAACGCCATCCCCTTCATGGAGGAGATGGGGCTGGACATGAGCACGGACACCTATGACGGGGGCATCCATCTCAACGTGTTCGGGGCGGAGAAATACACCCGCTGGTTCGGGGCCTGGCTTTCGGAGCGGGTGGACCTGCGGGACGAACGGAACGATTTGGTGACGGCCTCCCGGTATGGGGCGCTGATCAGCCGCTATGAGCGGCAAAAGACGGAAGGGGGACATGGCGCATGAGCAACACGAAACGGGGGCGGATCCTCATCCTGGCCCTGGGGCTTCTGGCCCTTTTGGGCTGCGGACGGAAGGCCGCGGAGACCAAGCCCAGGGAGGGCGTGGTCTATCTGGATCCCAACGCCCCGGCGGCCACGGCGGCCCCGGCGCCGGAGGAGACCCGGGCCCCGGCCCAGGCGGAGCCCGTCCCGGCAAAGACGGCGTCGCCCCGGCAGAGCGAGGCTCCCGAGAGCGCGGCGCCCCGGCCGGCCGTTCCTCTCTATTTTGAGGGCAAGGGCATCCGCATGGAGCCCATGATGGAGGCCGCCCCGGTGCTGGCCGCCCTGGGCGACCCGGTGAACAGCTTCGAGGCGGACAGCTGCGCCTATCTGGGCAAGGACAAATTCTTCTTCTATCCCGGCTTCGAGCTGACGGTGAACGAGGTGGAGGGCGTGGAGCGCATCACGGTCATCACCGTGGTGGACGACACCGTCACCACCCCCCAGGGCCTGCGCATCTATGACATGGAGGATCAGCTCCTCACCCTGCTGGGGGGCGAGGAGAAGAACGGGGTCTATGCCTATGAGGACGGGAAAACCATGCTGGTGGTCCAGGTCCGGGAGGTGGACGGGGACGCCCGGCGGATCGTCGCCATCGAGTATCGGGCCGCGGAGGCCGCGGAGGGGGACGCATGAGGAGCATCCTTGCCTATCTGAACGCGACGGCGGACAGGCTTCCCCACAAGCTGGCCTTTTCCGACGGGGAGACGGGCCTGACCTTCTCCGCGCTGCGCCGGGCGGCGGCGGGGGTGGGCGCCTGCCTCAAAAACAGCGGCGCCAACCGGGAGCCCGTGGGGGTCCTGATGGAGCGGGGCGCCCAGGAGGTGGCCGCCTTTTTGGGGGTCATGGAGGCGGGCTGCTTCTATGTGCCCCTGGACGAGCAGATGCCCCGGGAGCGGCTGGAACGGATCGTGAGAACGCTGGCCCCCCGGTTCATCCTGTCGGACAAAAAGAATCTCACCGCGGCGGAGGGCCTGTGCCCGGCGGCGGAGCACCTGCTCTATGGCGGGGCGGCGGCCTTCCCGGCCCCCGATCGGCTGCGGGAGGAGGCGGAGGGGGAGGATCTGGCCTATGTGGTGTTCACCTCCGGCTCCACCGGGGAGCCCAAGGGGGTGTCCATCCGCAACAGCTCCCTTTTGGAATATGCCGAGACCCTGCCCCGGGTGCTGGGGTTCGACGAAGGATTGGTGTTCGGCGTCCAGTCTCCCCTCTATTTCGACGCCTATCTCAAGGAGCTGCTGGGGGTCATCGTCGCCGGGGGCACGGCCTATCTGCTGCCCCGGGAGCTGTTTGTGAACCCCATGGCCCTCATCCAATATATCAACGACCGGGGGATCAACGCCCTGTGCTGGGTGTCCTCCGCCTTCAGCCTGGTGTCCAGGCTCCGCACCTTCCGGGCCATCCGGCCCCAGGGGGTGAAGCTCCTCTGCTTCGGCAGCGAGGTGCTGCCCGTGAAGCAGCTGACCGACTGGCAGCAGGCCTGCCCCGACGCCCGGATCTTTCAGCTCTACGGGGCCACGGAGTGCACGGGCATGAGCTGCTTTTATCCCGTGGTGGGGCCTCAGGACCCGGATCGGCCCGTGCCCGTGGGCAAGCCCTTCCCCGGCACCTCCCTGCTGCTCCTCAACGATCAGGGCAAGCCGGACCGGGAGGGGGAGATCGCCCTGGGGGGCAAGTGCGTCATGGCGGGCTATTATCATGACCCGGAGCGCACCAAGGCCGTTTTGATCCCGGACCCGGTGGGGGATCTGGGCCTCACCTTCTATCGCACCGGGGACCTGGGCCGGTTCGACGAAAACGGGGACCTGATCTTTTTGGGCCGCCGGGATCAGCAGGTGAAGCACATGGGCCACCGGGTGGAGCTGGGGGAGGTGGAGGCTGCCGCCCTGAGCCTGAAGGGGGTCCACGAGGCCGCCTGCCTCTATGTGGCGGACCGGCAGCGGATCGACCTTTTCTATACCGGGCCCGCCCAGCCCTGGGATGTGGTCATCGGCCTCAAGCAGAAGCTGCCCGGCTATATGACCCCCAGCCGGACCGAGCAGCGGCCGGAGCTGCCCCATCTGCCCAACGGGAAGCTGGACCGGCGGACCATCGAACAAAAGGAGTATGGAAGATGACCTTTGAACAGCTTTTGAACCTGCTTTGCGACCTCCATCCCGACATCGACTTTGCGACGGCGGAGGGGTTGATCGACAAAAAGATCCTCACCTCCTTCGATGTGGTGTCCATCGCGGCGGAGCTTTCCGAGACCTACGGCGTGGAGCTGGGGGCGGTGGACATCGTGCCCGAAAACTTCAACAGCGCCCGGGCCCTCTTTGCCCTGATCGAGAGAAGAGAGGACGAATGACCTTCCTTTCCGGCGGCTTCCTGCTGCTGGTGGGGGGCCTGCTCATAATCTATTTTGCCCTGCCCAAGCCCTTGCGCTATCTCGCCCTGCTGGCGGGGAGCGTGGCCTTCTATGCCCTCTGCAGCCCCCGATATCTGCCCTTTTTGGCCCTCACCGTCCTCAGCGTCTATTTCACCGCCCGCCTTTTGGGCCGCAGCCTGGAGCGGCAGAAGGCCTATGTGGCGGAGCATAAGAAGGACCTTTCCAAAGAGGAACTGACCGCCTATAAGCGGAAGCAGGCCGGAAAGCGGACGGCCTGGTTCCTTCTGTGCCTGCTCCTCAACCTGGGCCTGCTGGGGGCCCTCAAATACACATCCTTTCTGCTGCAGGCGTTTGCCGCCCCCTGGCAGGTCCGCTGGGTGCTGCCCCTGGGCATCTCCTTCTACACCTTTCAGTCCATCGGCTATCTCATCGACGTGAAGCGGGGCAAGTATCCGCCGGAGCGGAACCTGCTTCGCTATGCCCTCTTCGCCTCCTTCTTCCCTCAGATGATCCAGGGGCCCATCAGCCGCTACGACATGCTCTCAAAGACCCTCTACGAGGGGGCGGATTTCGACTGGGACCGGCTGGGCCGGGGCCTGGTCCGCATGGCCTGGGGCGCCGGCAAGAAGCTCATTTTGGCGGACCGGCTGAGCCCGGCCCTGGCCCTGCTCTTCGGCGGCGAGGCGGGCAGCTTTCGAGGGGGCTGGGTCCTGCTGGGCATGGTGCTCTATGCCCTGCGGCTCTATGCCGACTTCACCGGCGGCATCGACATGGCTCTCGGCGTGGGGGAGCTCTTCGGGGTGGTCCTGCCGGAGAACTTCGACCGGCCCTATCTTTCCAAAAACATCGAGGAATATTGGACCCGCTGGCACATGACCATGGGCAGCTGGTTTCGGGACTATGTGTTCTATCCCCTGAACATGTCCAAGGGCTTCCTTCGCTGGACCCGGGCCCTCCGGGCCCGGTTCGGCAACGGCTTCCTGTCCCGCCTGCCCCTGTATGCCGCCACCCTGGTCGTCTGGCTGGCCACCGGCGTCTGGCACGGGGCGGGCTGGAACTTTGCCCTGTGGGGGCTGACCAACGGGGCGGTCATCATCCTGTCCCTGACCCTCAAACCCCTCTATGACCGGTTTCACGGCCGCTTCCCGGGCCTGAAGCAGAGGAAGGGCTACGGGGCCTTCGAGATCCTCCGCACCTTTCTGCTGATGTGCCTCATCCGCCTGTGGGACTGCTATGCAGGCCCCGGGGAGGTGTGGGGGGCCTTCTCGTCCCTGTTCACCGTTTTCAACTATGGCGCCCTGGCGGCCCGGCTCTCCCTGCTGGGGCTGTCGTGGGGGGAGTGGATCCTTCTGCTGCTGGGGGCGGCGCTGCTTTTGTTCGTCAGCCTGAAGAAGGGGGAGGGCTCCTTCCGCCGGTTCCTGAACAGCCCCTGGAAGCTGTGGCTCACCGCCGCCCTGCTGCTCGTTTTGTGCCTGCTGCTGGGGGCCTATGGCCCGGGCTACGTGGCCTCCGACTTCATCTACGGTCAGTTCTGAGCCGTTTCTTCCCTCCGGGTGTGTGTGTCCGCCCCCGGAGGGGTTTTCTTTGGATACACACACATTCTCTTTGAGAGGATCTTTGTCGTTCTCCTTCTCTTTTTCTTTTTCATTCTCGTTGTCTTTGTCTTTGTCTTCCTCCGTAACGGAGAGGGGCCCTTTCGTTGCGGGGCCCCGGCCCCGCTTCAGGTGCTTGACCTTCTGCTGATAGGATGCCGCCTCCCGGTCGATGGTCTGCCGGGCCACCGGCCAGAGGAAGCGCTCGTTCCCCGGCAGGCTGGGGACGGTCCCGTCCTGGGCGTAGGACAGCATCCCGGCGAACAGCCGTCCCATCTCCTCGAAGCTCAGGGGTCCCATGACCTCCTGAAAATCCGTGAACACCTTCAAATACTTCATGGGCTTCACCTCCTGTGTCCATTGTACCCCGGGGCATAGACGCCTGCTTCCGATAATCCGTTCATATTTCCAAAACGAAAAAAGCGCGGCCGAAGCCGTGCTTTTTCCGGGGATCGCTTTGGCTTTTATTCCATGGCGCAGCTTTCGCAGCTGGGGGCGTCGGGAAACTGGGCCGGGTCATAGGGGATGCTGTTTTTGTCGAAATAGTCCTTCAGGGCGGCCTTCACCGCCTCCTCCGCCAAAACCGAGCAGTGGAGCTTATAGGCCGGGAGCCCGTCCAAAGCCTCCACCACCGCCTTGTTGGTCAGCTCCATCACCTGCTCCAGGGGCTGGCCCTTGATCATCTCCGTGGCCATGGAGCTGCTTGCGATGGCGCTGCCGCAGCCGAAGGTGGAAAACTTGGCGTCGGTGACGATGCCGTTGTCGATTTTCAAAAAGATCTTCATGATGTCGCCGCACTTGGCGTTGCCCACCTCGCCCACGCCGTCCGCGTCCTCGATGACGCCCACGTTCCGGGGGTGGAGAAAATGATCCATCACTTTTTCACTGTATAATGCCATGGGTGCCTTCCTTTCCTTTTCTCAGAGCAAATGCTGCCGACGGCCGCTGATGAGGTCCTGCCAGATGGGGGAAAAGCCCCGCAGGTACGCCACGATCCGGGGCACCTCGGCGATGATCTTTTCCACCTCCTCCGGCGTGTTCTCCTCGGAGAGGGTGAGCCGGAGGGACCCGTGGGCCACCTCGTGGGGCCGGCCGATGGCCAGCAGCACGTGGCTGGGGTCCAATGAGCCGGAGGTGCAGGCCGAGCCGGAGGAGGCGGAGATGCCCGCCTGGTCCAAAAGGAGCAGCAGGCTTTCCCCCTCGATGCCCTCGAAGCAGAAGTTCACGTTGCCGGGGAGGCGGCTCTCCCTGTCCCCGTTCAGGGCGCTGTGGGGGACGGCGGACAGGCCCTCGATGAGCCGGTCCCGAAGCCCGCTCACATAGGCGGCGTTTTTGTCCATGCCGGCCACCATGTCCTCCAGCGCCGCCGCCATGGCCCGGATGCCCATGAGGTTCTCCGTGCCCGCCCGGCGGTTGCGCTCCTGGGCGCCCCCTTCGATGAGGGGATAGAGGGGCAGGCCCGTTCGGCAATAGAGGGCGCCCACGCCCCGGGGCCCATGGAACTTGTGGGCCGAGAGGGAGAGAAGGTCGATGTTCATCTCCCTCACATCGATCCGCACATGGCCCACGGCCTGGACCGCATCGGTGTGGAAGGGGACCTTGGCGGCCCGGCAGACCGCGCCGATCTCCCGGATGGGCTGGATGGTGCCGATCTCGTTGTTGGCGAACATGACGGTCACCAGGCAGGTGTCGGGCCGGATGGCCGCCGCCACCTCCTGGGCGGTGACGATGCCGCTCTCGTGGACGGGCAGATAGGTGACCTCATAGCCCTCCTTCTCCAGGCGCTTGAGGGTGTGGAGCACGGCGTGGTGCTCGAAGGCGGTGGAGACGATGTGCTTCCTGTTCTTGGCGGCGCCCAGACGGGCGCAGGAGCGGATGGCCTGGTTGTCGCTTTCGCTGCCGCCGGAGGTGAAATAGACCTCCCTGGCCTCGGCCCCGATCAGCTTCGCCATGCGGCTTCGGGCGTCCGCCAGGGCCTCCTGGGCGGCTTGCCCCAGCTCATAGAGGCTGGAGGGGTTGCCCCAGATATTCTGAGCGGTCTGCGTCATCACCCGGATGGCGTGGGGGCTCATCCGGGTGGTGGCCGCGTTGTCTGCATAGATCATGGCAGGTTCCTCCTGGTTTTCGTTTGGATACAGTATACCATATCAACCTACCTTGTCAATAGGTTATTTCCTCTTTTCGGGCAGCAGGTCCGCCAAAGTGTGGGCCATGAGGTAGTCCTCGATGACCTTGTCCAGCCCCTGCCACAGGGGCAGGGTGGGGCAGGAATCGGCCCGGGGACAGCCGGCGCCCGGCTCCAGGCAGCTCACGGGGGCCAGGCTCTTCTCCGTCAGGTTCAGGATCTCGCCGATGGCATATTCCGCGGGACGCCGACTCAGCCGATAGCCGCCCCCCTTGCCCCGCAGGGCCTTCACCAGGCCCGCCCGGCTCAGGCTCACGACGATGCTTTCCAGATATTTTTCCGATATGTCCTCCCGGCGGGCGATCACATCCAGGGGCACATAGGCGTCCGTGCCCTCCATGGCCAAATCCAGCATCACCCGCAGGGCGTAGCGCCCCCTGGTGGAGATCATCATAGGTTCCGCCTCCCTTCGGTCTCGTTTCGTTCAACCTACTTTACCACAAGGTTTATGGGATTGCAAGAGCGATGGCCCAATTGTAAACATTCCCCTAAATGAGCGAAAGAATCCTGTTTATCGGACACATAGTGTGGTATGATGCAGAAAAAGGCGGAGAGGGGCGCGAGGATGGACGCTTTGCAGGGGCTGAACGAGGCCCAGCGACGGGCGGTGGAGGCCACGGAGGGATATATCCGGGTGGTGGCCGGGGCCGGCACGGGCAAGACCCGGACCCTGACCCGGCGCTATGGCTATCTCGTCGAGGCCGGGGGCGTGAGCCCGGGCCACATCCTGGCCGTCACCTTCACCAACAAGGCCGCCAACGAGATGAAGCAGCGGGTCCGGTCCATGGTGGGGGATGCTGACACGGGCTATATCTGCACCTTCCACGCCCTGGGCCTCATGATCCTGAAGGAGGATCTGCACACCCTGGGCTGGCCGAAGAACTTTCTCGTTTTGGACGAGGAGGACAAAACCTCCCTGCTCAGGACCGTGTTCGAGGACATGGGCATGACGCTGAAGGAGATGAGCCTCCGCAAGGCGGCGGATCTCACCGACGACATGAAGTGGGACCTCATGTATGTGCCCTTGCTCACCGGGGAAAGCGACGGGCCCCTTTTGGAGCTCATCGACCGGGAGCAGAACCGGAAGAAGCAGATGTTCTGTCGCTATCTCTATGAGCAGCGGAAGATCTATGCCCTGGATTTCGAGGATCTGGTGGACATGGCCGTGGCCCTGCTGCGGCAGAACCGGGAGGTCCGGGAGAAGTGGGCGCGCCGCTTTGAATATGTGATGGTGGACGAATTTCAGGACATCGACGGCAAGCAGTATGAATTGGCGGACATGCTCTCTTCCTGCCACAAAAACCTCTTTGTGGTGGGGGATCCGGACCAGACCATCTACACCTGGCGGGGGGCGGACGTCCGCTTCATTTTGGACTTCCCCAACCGATATCCGGGGGCGGAAACCATCGTCCTCACGGAGAATTATCGAAGCACCCCCCAGATCCTCTCCGCCGCCAACGCCCTCATCGAGCGGAACCGGCAGCGGGTGGAGCGGCGGCTCCGCGCCGTGAAGGGCGACGGCCCCGTGCCCCCCTATTATCACGCCAAGGATGTGGGGGCGGAGGCCGGGTTCATCGTCTCCCGGCTCAGGGAGCTGAAGGAGCAGGGAAACGACTGGCGGGACATGGCCATCCTCTATCGGGCCCACTATGTGTCCCGCAGCCTGGAGGACGCCCTTTTGCACGCCAAGATCCCCTATGCCGTCTATGGGGGCATGGAGTTCTATGGCCGCAAGGAAATCAAGGACGCCGTCTGCTATCTCAGGATGCTGGTCCAGGGGGACGATCTGGCCTTCGCCCGGGTGGTGAACGAGCCCCGCCGGGGGGTGGGGAAGAAGCGCATGGCCTTCCTTCGCAGCTACGCCCAGGCGAAGGGCTGCACCCTCTATGGGGCGCTGCTGGACACCCTGGAGGATCCGCTGATCCGCAGCTCCGACGCCGCTTCCTTCGTCAGCCTCCTCAGGGCCTATGAGCGCTATGACGAGATGAAGATGAGCGAGCTTTTGAGCCGCCTGCTCACGGAGAGCGGCTATATGAAGATGCTCAGGCAGCTGGGGGACGGGGACCGGCTGGACAACATTGCGGAGCTGCTGCAGAGCCTGGAGGAATATGAGAGCAGCGCCGGGGAGCGGACCACCCTGGAGGACTTCCTCGCGGAGGTGGCCCTGTTCACCGACCGGGACCGGGAGGATCGGAAGGACTCGGTGAAGCTCATGACCGTTCACAACGCCAAGGGGCTGGAGTTCCCCCACGTGATCGTGGCCAGCCTGAACGAGGGGATCTTCCCCAGCCGCAAGACCGACACCGCGGAGCGGATGGAGGAGGAGCGGCGATTGTGCTATGTGGCCTGCACCCGGGCGGAGAGGAGCCTGACGCTGACCGAGGCCGCCGGCGTCTCCCACGAGGGCACGGCCCGCTATCCCTCCCGGTTCCTCTTTGAGATGGGGAAGGAGAACCTTCGCTATCTGGTGGAGCCGGACCCGGGCTGGATGCGGGAGGCCCAAAGCTATATTCGGGGCACCCAAAAGCGCATGGCCGTCCCCCAGGATCCCCTCTCACCCGGGGTCCGGGTGGAGCACGCCCTCTTCGGCCCCGGCACCGTGATCGGGGTCCAAAAGGAGCAGCAGTGCCTGTCCATCCGCTTTGATTCGGGCCGGGAGCGGACCATCCGCTTCGACGGCCCCATTCGACTCATATAGGAGGATATCATCATGCCCAGAACAGCCAATCAAAAGACCAAGCTGCTGTATGTCATGGAGGCCCTGCTTCGCGAGAGCGACGAAGAGCACCCCCTGTCCATGGAGGATCTGCTCTGCTTTCTCGCCGAAAAGGGGATCCGGGCGGAGCGCAAGAGCGTCTACAGCGACATCGAGACATTGCAGGCCTTTGGCCTGGATGTCCACGGCACCCGGGGCCGGACCGCGGGATACTATGTGGGGGAGCGGGAGTTTGAGCTGCCGGAGATCAAGCTCCTCATCGACAGCGTTCAGTCCAGCAAGTTCATCACCGAGCGCAAGACCATGCAGCTCATCAAAAAGCTGGCCGGCCTCACCAGCGTCCACGAGGCGGCCCTCATGAAGCGGCAGCTCTTTGTGAAAAACCGGATCAAGAGCATGAACGAGTCCATCTACTATAACGTGGACGCCATCCATCAGGCCATCGCCGAGGACAGGCAGATCGAGTTTCGCTACTATTCCTACACCGTCACCAAGGAGAAGAAGTTCCGCCGCAACGGCCGGCCCTATCGGGTGAGCCCCCTGGCCCTCTCCTGGGCGGAGGAGAACTACTACCTCATCGCCTATGAGGGGGAGGCGGCCAAGATCAAGCATTTTCGGGTGGACAAGATGGACGGCATCCGGGTGACGGAGAAGTTCCGGGAGGGGCAGAAGCTCCTGAAGGAGACGGACATGGGGGAGTACGCCCGCAAGAACTTCTCCATGTTCGGCGGGGAGGAGCAGGTCGTGACGCTCCGCTTCTCCAGCCGGATGATCGGCGTGGTCATCGACACCTTCGGCAAGGATGTGGCCGTCTCCAGCCTGGACGAGGACCATTTTCAGATCCGGGCCACCGTGGCCGTCAGCCCCCAGTTCTTCGGCTGGCTCTTTGGCCTGGACGGGGAGGCCGCCATCGTGGCTCCCCGGGAGGTGAAGGAAAAGTTTCTGGCGCAGATGGAGCGGGTGAGGCAGGGCTGCTGAAAACCGTTTTGCGCACAAAAAGGGCGAAGAAGCGGGGAAACACGGTGCTTCTTCGCCCAGCACCCCGGTCGAATTCCTGGCAAAGCACCGGGGAGCGCTTAGGATCGGTATCGGAAGGCCGGAGAGTCATGACCTTCGTGCCGACCTTCCCCGTTCTCGCGGAAATCTCCCAACACCGCAGAGACGGGGAATCTTTTTTATTCCCTGAACTGGGGAATATGCAGGTACTTACTGTTCTTCAAAGCCTGGAAAAGGTATTCCTCCAGCATGGCCTTGAACTTGGGGTGGACGCAGTGGGCGATGATCTCCCGGGCTCGGTTCACGGGGCCCTTGCCCCGGATATCGGCCAGCCCCTGCTCGGTCACGATGATCTGGGTGCTGTGTTCACTGTGGTCCATGTGGCTCACGTTCCGAACGATCCGGGAGATGTTGCCGTCCTTGGTGATGGAAGGCACGGTGAACACGGAGATGGAGGCGTTGCGGGCGAAGTCGCCGGAGCCGCCGATGCCGTTCATAAGATAGGATCCGGCGAAATGGCTGGAGTTCACGTTGCCGTACACATCCACCTCGATGGCCGCGTTCATGGCGATGACGCCCAGGCGGTGGACCACCTCGGGGGAGTTGCTGATGCTTTGGGGCCGAAGGATGATCCTGTCCCGGAAGAAGTCGAACCGCCGCCAGAACAGCTCCTGCCCCGCCGGGGACAGGGCCATGGCCGTGGCGCTGGCGAAGTCCACCACCCCGTCCTCCATGAGCCGGAGCACGGAATCCTGCAAAACCTCCGAATAGATGGTCAGGTGCTTGAAACCGGACCTGCGCAGACCGTCCAGGACGGCGTTGGATATGCTCCCCACCCCGCTCTGCAGGGGCAGCAGGTTATCGGGCAGACGGCCCTCGCGCTGCTCCTCCTTCAAAAACTCCACGATGCATCCGGCCATGACCCGCTCGTCCTCCGTGATGGGCGCCATGGCGTGGGGGATGTCCGGGGTATTCGTGTAGACCACGGCGGCGATCTTCTCCGGGTCACAGGCGATGTAGGGCACGCCGATGCGCTGATCCACCCGGGTGATGGGGATGGGCTGGGTGTTGGGGGGCATCTCTATGTTGTAGATGTCGTGGAGCCCAACCATGGTGAGGGGCACGGAGGTGTTGAGCTCGACGATGATCTTTTTCGCCAGCCATGCCGCCGTGTTGCTGACGCCTACGGAGGTGGTGGGATAGATGTTGCCCTCCTCGTCGATCATGCAGGCCTCCAGGATGGCCACGTCGATCTCGCCGAAGATGCCGTAATGGAGCTGGAAGGGCAGATGGCTCAAGATGAGATCGGCATATTCCACCTTTCCCTCGTTGATGGCCCGGCGCATCTTGTCGTTGGTCTGATAGGGGAAGCGGCGCTTCACCACCCCCGCGTCCAGCAGCGATTCCTCCAGTTCCGGTCCCACGGAGGCGCCGGTGATCAGCGTCAGATCCATCTCCTCCCCGGCCTTGGCCCGCCGGGCGATGGCCATGGGCACATCCTTGGGGTACCCGGCCATGGTGAACCCGCTGGTGACCAGGTTCATCTTCCCGTGGACCAGCTTGGCTGCCTCGTCGGCGGACATGACCTTGCTTTCCAATGCTTTGCAGCGAAGACGATCGTCCATGGTTCCCTCCTTATGCCCTGGCGGCGACCCTGTCCCGGTTGGCGTTGACGAAGTAGAGGATCAGGTCGATGGTGACCATGAGGATGTCCGCGATGTAGAACCAGGTGGAGTAGGCCAGAACGCCCGTCTGCTTATAGGCGTAGAGCTTGCCGAAGAGGCCCACGATGTAGCCAATGAAGACCAACAGCTCGAAACCGATGCTCTTGCCCTTGGCGGTCTTGGCCCTCAGGGCCTTGGCGATGTTGAAGGGCCAGGAGCACCCGAACAGGCACAGCATGGCGATCTCGCAGAGTTGGGGAATGGACATACATACTCCTCCTTCCAGTATTTGGTCTATCCAAATCAGGCGCTAAACGTATTCCTTGGGCTCGTCCCAGGGCTGATAGACGCAGTAGGCGGGGGACATCTCCCCCAGGTACAGCCACACGTTCTCGCCCATGTCGATGTGCTGGCCGAAATAGAGGTCCGGGATGAACAGCTTCACGCTGGAGCGGCGGCCGCCCTTGAGGAGCAGGCCCTCCTTCACCGGCGACTGGCGAAAGCGCTGGACGGCCTCGCCCAGGTTGGGGATCAATAGATCGGCGGCCAGCTGAGGCACGATCTCCTTCTCCGGCCCGTACACCACGTTCTCCACATCCTTCAAACAGCTCAATGTCAGCATGTTCCACACTCCTTAGACCGTTTTTTCAACAATAAACGCGCACCCAAACAAGAGTGCGCGCAACCAAATAAAACATCGGTATGGCGTAAGCAACTCCAGTTTCGGCAGAGCACTTCACACACCAGGGGGATGTATCTGACTTATCCGCTTTTCAACGGCTTCACAGTGACCGACTCGCGGAGCGTTTCACTCCATTCCAGAGCCCCAAGGTGCCTTTATTGTCACTTTGATTGTATACTGCTTCCGGTGCCCGTGTCAAGAATGGAATTAACGACATGGCGATCTTTTGACAGATCCGCCCGCCGGGCCCCTTCTTTTTTAACGGATCGTGACCCATCCGTGAACCTTCCGTGACCCGGTGTGAAAGTCCTGCAAATGGGACAATTAGTTTGCTATGCTTGCCTCATCAAACAGAGAGGAGGCAAGCTCGATGGACAGCAACTACGGGTATTTGGATCAGGAGGTGGCGCAGTTTGCCGCCTATGCCGACACGCTTCGCGAAGCGCAGAAAAACGACAGGATGGGCATCGGCTGCGGCACCGCCCTCATGCTGGTGATCGTGGGGTTCGTGGCCCTGATCGAGATCACGGGGCTGTTTCTGTGATTTTTGTCCGGCGAAACCTACGGCTTCGCCGGACGGAGGCTCCGCCTTCGCTGCGCATTCAGGCCCCGCCCGTTCTTCTTAGTCGGCTGCGTGCGCGGCCCGGTAAGCGAACAATATCCTTCAAAACAGCGTCGTTATCAATCGTATGCCCAGACAGAACAGGAGACCGAAGACCGTGGGCAGCAGGGCCGCAAGGAGGGTCCAGCCCCAGGAGCCGGTCTCCTTTTTGATGGTCCAAAGGGTGGTGGCGCAGGGAAAATGGAGCACCGAGAGGGCGATGAAGCAGAGAGCCGTCCCCCGGCGCCAGCCCGCCCCCAGCAGGGCCGTCCCCAGGGCCCCCGCCGCCGCCTCGGGGGAGAGGACCCCCGCGGCGCCGTAGCCCATGAGGGTCAGGGGCAGCACGATCTCGTTGGCCGGGGCCCCCAGCAGAAAGCCGGTCAGGACGGCCCCGTCCAGGCCGAAGAGCTTCCCCGCCGGGTCCAGCAGGCGGACGAGGCCCGCCAGCAGGGAGGGCCCGTGAAGGGGCAGGTGGCCCAGCAGATAGAGGAGCAGGCCGCAGGGCGCCGCCACCCCGACCGCCCGCAGGAGGATCCGCAGCGTCCGGTCCAAGAAGGAACGGACGAGGACCTTCCCCACCTGGGGCATGCGAAAGGGCGGCAGCTCCAGGGTGTAGGCCGACGGCTGGCCCCGCAGGATGGTTTTGGACAGCAGCCACGACAGCCCCAGCGTCATGCCCAGGGAAAAGGCCAGCACCCCCACCATAAGCCCCGCGCTCAGCAGCCCCCCGCCGAAGAACACGCCGAGCAGGGCCAGGATGGCGGGGAAGCGGCCGTTGCAGGGGGTGACGCCGTTGGTGAGGATGGCGATGAGCCGCTCCCGCTTGGAGTCGATGATCCGGCAGCCCGTGACCCCCACGGCGTTGCAGCCGTAGCCCATGCACATGGTCAGGGCCTGCTTGCCGCAGGCGTGGCACCGGGCGAAGCCCCGATCAAGGTCGAAGGCCACCCGAGGCAGATACCCCAGATCCTCGAGCAGGGTGAACAGGGGGAAGAAGATGGCCATGGGCGGCAGCATCACGGAGATCACCGTGGCCGTCACCCGAAACACCCCGTCCAAAAGAAGCCCGCTGAGGAAGGCGGGGGCCCGGAGAGCAACCAGGCCCCGGCGGAGCCAGGCCTCCAAAAGGGCGAACCCCCTTTCCAGCAGGGCCGAGGGATAGTTGGCCCCCCTCAGGGTCAAGAAGAACACCAGCCCCAGGAGGAGCAGCATCACCGGCAGCCCCAGCCACCGCCCCGTCAGCAGCCGATCCGCCCGGGTTTGGGCCGCGGCCCGGTCCGGCCCCGTCCGCCGCACCGCCAGGGCGCTCAGGCCCTTTGCCAGCCGATGGCAGGCCTCCGCCTCGCTTTCCCCCGGCTCCCGGGACAGGGGCAGGGGATTGGGCGCGGGTCCCTCCGCCAGCGCGAGGGCCGCCCGCAGGGCCTCTGTCACGCCGCGCCGGCGACCGGCCGCCGCCCCCACCACGGGCACGCCCAGGGCTGCCGAAAGGGCGCAGAGGTCCACCCGGATGCCCCGCTTCTCTGCCTCGTCCAGCAGGTTCACGCAGAGGGCCGTTCGGGGTTGCCGGGCCATGATCTGCAGCGCCAGGGGGAGGCTCCGCCGGAGGCTGGTGCCGTCCAAAACCACCAGATAGGCGTCCGCCCGGCCCTCGGTGACGAAATCCGCCGCCGTCCGCTCCTCCGCGGACATGGGCTGCAGGGAATAGGTCCCCGGCACATCCACCAGCGTCAGGGCGCGCCCGTCCACCCGGGCCGTGCCCGTCTGCAGGCCCACGGTCTTGCCCGTCCAGTTGCCCGTGTGCTGTTGAAGGCCGGTGGCGGCGTTGAACAGGGTGCTCTTGCCCACGTTGGGGTTGCCGCACAGGCCGATGAGGGGGCTCATGCTTCCTCCACGGCCACGGCGGTCGCGTCCCGCTGCCGCAGGGCGACGACGGTTTCGCAGATGAGATAGGCCCGGGGGTCCCCCCAGGGGGCGGCGTACAGGGGCTCGATCTCACCGCCGGGCACGAAGCCCAGATCCATCAAACGGCTTTTCAGGGGATCGGCGGCGGACAGGGACAGGATGCGGGCCCTGCGCCCCAGGGGCAGGCGGGACAGTGGGAACATAAGGCAGCCTCCATGCAGATGAGATAGCATGGGTATACTATGGCAGGGAGGGGAATTTGGTGACAGGGGCGTCACGAAAATGTCACAGTTTTTCCGGATGGTATCGGGCAGAATCCGGTTGACATTGGACAGAATATTATGTAAAATAATATTAAAAATTAGATAGGAGGCGATGGAAGATGAAAACCGTGTCCGTATATGGGGATTCCCTGCTCAAGGGCGTGTCCCTGGTGGGGAATCGGTACACCGTGTGCACCCGGAAGGCGGCCGACTTTGCCCGGACCCACGGCATAGAGCTGCTCAATCGCTCCTATTTTGGAGCCACGGTGGAGAAGGGGTTGCAGCGCCTCAGCCGGGACATTGCGGACAAGGCGCCCCTGGGGGAGTATACGGTGCTGGAGTTCGGCGGAAACGACTGCGATTTTGACTGGGCGGCGGTGGCGGCGAACCCGGCGGGGGAGCACCTGTGCAAGGTGCCGCCGGAGCGGTTTTCGCAGCTCATGAAAGCGGCGGTGGAGAAGGTCCGCGCCGCCGGGGGCAAGCCGCTGCTCACCACATTGCCCCCCATCGACCCGGACAGGTATTTGACCTGGATCTGCCGGGGCGGCCTCAGCCGGGAGCGGATACTGCAGTGGCTGGGGGATTTGAACGCCATCTATCGCTGGCAGGAGCTGTATGCCACGCTGGTGCGCTCCCTCAGCGAAAGCTGCCGGGTGCCCCTGGTGGACCTTCGGGAGGCCTTCCTCTCCCGCCGGCGCATGGATGGGCTCCTGTGCGCCGACGGCATCCACCCCACGGATGCGGGGCATGAGGTGATCCTGTCCGCCTTTGAGCGATTTTTGATGACGGCTGAGGCATAAAACCTTGCACCGGGCACCCCTTGCATGCTATACTGAACATATCAAGCCAGGGGAGGGAGAACCTTGTGGAACTGCTGACCGCCTTTACCACCCATTTCGCTCAGGTGGGCATCGAGCTGCTGGACATCGCCGCCATGGGCATTTTGCTCTATGGCAGCGGCAAGTCCATCTGGATGATGATCCGCCACAAGCCCGGCGTCACGCTGTATCTGACCCGGTTCATGAACATCGCCCTCATCGTCATGCTCTGCGGCGAGATCATCCGTCTGGCGCTGATCCGGGAGCCCCTGGAACTGGCCATCGTGGCGGGCATGGTGGCGCTCCACGGGGCCATCTCGTTTTTGATCTCCTGGGAGGTGAACCGGGAGCAGAAGCACGATCAGGAGCGTGGCAAGATCGAGGAATCCGACCAGGACGTGCTGCTCTAAAGGGGGCAGCCTTTTTGTACCTTTCGGGAAAAGAGTATAAAAAAAGGGAGGGAATCATGGCAACACACCGCACGTATAAGGAGGATGACCTGCGCTATCTCAAGATGCTGGCCCGCATGTTCCCCACGGTCCGTTCCGCGGCCACGGAGATCATCAATCTGAGCGCCATCAAAAATCTGCCCAAGGGCTGCGAGCATTTCATATCCGATGTCCACGGGGAGCACGAGGCCTTTTTGCACATTTTGAACTCCTGCTCCGGCGTCATCCGGGAGCGGCTGGACGAGCTTTTTTCCAACACCGTTTCCAGCGAGGAGCTGAACCAGCTGGCCACCCTGGTCTATTACCCCAAGGAGAAGCTGGAGCAGCTCAAGCCCCAGATCCGAAACCTGGAGGAGTGGTATCGGATCACGATCCATCGGCTGATTCTGCTGCTGCGGGCCACCAGCGAGCGGTATACCCGCTCCAAGGTCCGCAAGGCCCTGCCCCAGGGGTTCGCCTATATCATCGAGGAGCTCCTCTACACCCACGGGGAGGAGCTGGACAAGCGGGACTATTTCGAGAACATCATCTCCACCGTCATCCGCATCGGCCAGGCCCCGGATCTGATCGAGGCCCTTTGCGAACTCATCAAGTGGGCCGCCGTGGACCGGCTCCACCTGGTGGGGGATATCTTCGACCGGGGGCCCCGGGCGGACATCATTCTGGACGCCCTTTTGAAGCATCACAGCGTGGACATCCAGTGGGGGAACCACGACATCCTGTGGATGGGCGCCGCCTCCGGAAGCCGGACGCTGGTGGCCACCGTGGTCAGCAACTCCATCCACTACAACAACCTGGAGGTGGTGGAAACGGGCTATGGCATCTCCCTCCGGCCCCTGTCCGTCTTTGCCAACGAGGTCTATAAGAACGCGGATGTGTCCCGGTTCGCCGTGAAGCTCATGGGGGACGAGGCCCTGGGCGTGTCCGAAAAGGACAAGCTCCTCTCCGCCCGGATGCACAAGGCCATCACGGTCATCCTCTTCAAGCTGGAGGGGCAGAAGATCCTGCGCCATCCGGAATACGGCATGGAGGATCGGCTGCTGCTGGACAAGATCGATTATGAAAACAGGTGCATCACCATCGACGGCGTCACCTGGCCGCTGGAGGATGTGGACTTCCCCACCGTGGATCCCAAGGACCCCTATGCCCTGACCGCGGAGGAGAGCGCCGTTATCGACCAGCTCACCGCCTCCTTCCTCAACAGCGAAAAGCTGCAGCGGCACGTGCGCTTCCTCTATTCCAAGGGGAGCCTCTACAAGATCTACAACGGGAATCTGCTCTTCCACGGCTGCATCCCCCTGGACAAGGAGGGGAACTTCCTCGCCTTCAATCTGGACGGGCAGCTGCGCAGCGGCAAGGATTTTCTGGACTTCGCCGACGCCGCCGCCCGCCGGGCCTATTACTACAGGATGGGTACGGCGGAACGGGAGCTGGGCATGGACTTTCTCTGGTTCCTGTGGGCGGGCCGGAACAGCCCCCTCTTCGGCAAGGATCGGATGACCACCTTCGAGCGCCGGCTCATCAAGGATGAGAGCGCCTGGACCGAGGCCAAAAATCCGTATTATTCCCTCTATGAGCAGTTTGAGGTCTGCAACAGGATCCTGAAGGAGTTTGGACTGGAGGGGCCCCACTGCCACATCATCAACGGCCATGTGCCCGTGAAGGCGAAGAAGGGGGAGAGCCCCCTGAAGGCAGGCGGGAAGCTGATCGTCATCGACGGCGGGTTCTGCAAGGCCTATCAGTCCACCTCCGGCATCGCCGGGTATACGCTGATCTATACCTCCTACAGCTATCGGATCGTGGCGCACCAGCCCTTTGTGGGCCACAAGCGGGCCGTCGCCGAGAATTTCGACATCTCCTCCTCCACCGATGTGTTCGAGCGGCTGGACGGACGGCAGAAGATCGAGGAAACCGACACCGGCCGGGAGCTGCAAAAGCAGATCGACGACCTGATGCTCCTCCTCGCTGCCTACCACGACGGCGCCGTGGCCGAGGACCACAGGAGCAAGTAGGGGATATCGTTTTTGTTCCTTTTTTCTCTTCGGTGAAGAGGAAAAAAGGAACCGAAAAAAGAGAAGCGTAAGGATAATGATGGGAAGTACTGCGCAAGTGATACTCCCCAAGTGAAGTTCTTTCGGTTGCACCCTTTCTTTCAAGAAAGGGTGCGCGCTTTATTTCATTCCTATAAAAAACAACACCAATCCGTATATAACGCTGCTGCCGATGCCGTACACCAGCACCGGGCCGGCGATCTGGAAGAGCTTGGCGGCGGTGCCGGTGATGAGCCCCTCGGCGCGGAACTCCATGGCGGGGGAGACGATGGAGTTGGCGAACCCGGTGATGGGCACCACGGTCCCCGCCCCGGCGAAGCTGGCGATCCTGTCAAAGACCCCCAGCGCCGTCAGCAGCCCCGCCAGGAAGATGAGGCTGAGGGAACACAGCGTCCCCGCCTGCTCCTTGTCAAGATCAAGATACATCCGTCCCAGGTCCGCAATGAGCTGTCCCAGGCAGCAGATGAGCCCGCCCACGGCAAAGGCCTTCAGACACATGAGCCCCGTCTGCGACCGGGGGAGCAGCTCGTTCACCCGCTTCCGATACGCCTGCGCGTTCATGACCGCTCCTCCTTTGGCAGGCTCTCCCGGCGCCGGATCTCCCGGTCCGCCGGCCGCTGCCGGTCGATGCCCGCCATGTCCGTGGGGTAGAATCGGGTGTGCCCGGGCGCGGTGCCCGAGGGCGAAGAAAAATAATTCGTTCTGTCCACGCTGATCAGGCCCTGCCCCGAGGGCATCCGCTCCCGCCGGAACAGGGGCAGCACCAGCGCCATGCCCACTGCCAGCAGCAGCAGCCCCAGCAGCAGCGCCAGCCAGGTCGATCGGGTCAAGGCCATCGCCTCCTTCATCGGTTTCTTTCACCAACAGCATGGACCCTTTTGCCTCCAAATATGCGGCGGTTTTTTTAAGGACCTTGCGCAAAGCGGTTTTTTTGCGTATACTCTGCTTGAAAGCGGCGCGAGCAGGCCGCTTTTCATCCGAAAGAATCGCGGAAGGAACGTTTTTTCTTATGGAACAACCCAACATGATCCAGGTCCGGGGCGCCCGGGTCCACAACCTGAAGAACATCGATGTGGACATCCCCCTCCACGGCATCGTGGGCATCGCCGGCGTGTCCGGGTCGGGGAAATCCTCCCTGGCGCTGGGGGTCCTCTATGCGGAGGGGTCCCGGCGATATCTGGAATCTTTGTCCACCTACACCCGGCGGCGGATGACCCAGGCCACCCGGGCCGATGTGGACGAGGTGCTCTATGTGCCCGCGTCGCTGGCGCTCCACCAGCGCCCGGGGGTGCCGGGGATCCGGTCCACCTTCGGCACGGGGACGGAGCTGCTGAACAGCCTTCGGCTCATGTTCTCTCGGCTCTCCTCCCACCGCTGCCCCAACGGCCACTATGCCCCGCCCGGGTTCCAGGTGGCCCTCATGCAAGAGATCGTCTGCCCCACCTGCGGCGAGCGCTTCTATGGCCCCGGGGCGGAGGAGCTGGCCTTCAACTCCAGCGGCGCCTGCCCCTGCTGCGGCGGCACGGGCACCGTTCGCACCGTGGACCGCACCACCCTGATCCCCGACGAGAGCCTGACCATCGACGAGGGCGCCGTGGCCCCCTGGAACTCCCTCATGTGGTCGCTGATGACCGATGTGTGCCGGGCCATGGGCGTGCGGACGGACATCCCCTTTCGGGAGCTGACGGACCGGGAGAAGCAGATCGTCTATGACGGCCCCATGGAGAAGAAGCACATCTTCTATCGCCCCAAAAAGGCGGACACGGCCACGGCGGGGGAGATGGACTTCACCTACTACAGCGCCACCGCCACGGTCATGAACGCCCTCAACAAGGTGAAGGACGAAAAGGGCATGAAGCGGGTGGAAAAGTTCCTCAAGGAGGAGGTCTGCCCCGCGTGCGGCGGCACCCGCCTGTCCGAGGCGGCCCGGGCGCCCCGGCTCATGGGCATCTCCCTGGCAGAGGCATGCCGGATGACCCTGAAGGATTCCGTCGGCTGGGTGCAGGCCGTCCCCGCCTCCCTGCCGGAAGAGATGCGCCCCATGGCCCGGAGCATCGTGGAATCCTATCTGGAGGCGGCGGCCCGGCTCATGGACCTGGGGCTGGGATATCTGACGCTGGATCGGGCCTCGGCCACCCTGTCCACCGGGGAGCGGCAGCGGATGCAGCTGGCCCGGGCGGTGCGCAACCGGACCACCGGCGTCCTGTATGTGCTGGACGAGCCCTCCATCGGCCTGCATCCCGCCAACATCGTGGGCCTGGCCGGCGTCATGCACGATCTGGTCAGGGACGGGAACTCCGTGCTGCTGGTGGACCACGACACCCAGATCCTGAAGGAGGCGGACCATCTCATCGAGATGGGCCCGGAGGCCGGGGCCAAGGGCGGCCGCGTCCTGGCGCAGGGCACCGTGGCGGACCTGATGGAAAGCGAGCGCTCCCTCATCGGCCCCTATCTCGCCGGCCGGCAGGCGCCCCTTCGCCCCGGCGCCGCCAGGCCCGCCTTCGCCCAGGGCGGGATCTATCTGGAGACCGACGCCATCCACACCGTGAAGCCCCTGTCCGTGGCCATCCCCAGGGCGGCGCTCACGGTCATCACCGGCGTGTCCGGGTCGGGGAAAACCACCCTCGTCCTGGAAAGCCTGGTGCCGGCCCTGGACGCCCTCTGCAACGGCAAGCGGATGCCCGACCACGTGCGCCGCATCCAGGCGGAGGGCATCCAGCATGTGAAGCTCATCGACGCCACGCCCATCGGCATCAACGTGCGCTCCACCGTGGCCACCTATGCCAACGTGCACGACGAGCTCAGGACCATCTTCGCCCGGACCAAGGACGCCAAGGCCCATGGCTACAGGGCCGGGGACTTCTCCTATAACACCGGCGCCCTGCGGTGCCCGGTCTGTGACGGAACGGGCCAGATCTCCCTGGATGTGCAGTTTTTGCCGGATGTGGACATCCCCTGCCCCCAGTGCCGGGGCTCCCGCTACGGCAAGGAGGCCAAGGCCGTCCGCTTCAGGAACCGGGCGGGGGAGGAGCGCTCGCTCCCGGAGCTGATGGACATGGATGTGGACACCGCTCTTCTGTTTTGCAGCGAGATGAACGGCGTCCGGCCCCGGCTGGAGACCCTGCGGGATTTGGGATTGGGCTATCTCACCTTGGGGGAGCAGACCCCCGGCCTCTCCGGGGGCGAGGCCCAGCGGCTGAAGCTGGCCAGCGAGATGGGCCGGCGGCAGGACGATTCCGTCTTTGTCTTTGACGAGCCCACCATCGGCCTGCATCCCCGGGATGTGGAGACGCTGCTGCGGGTGTTTGAGACGCTGATCGACCATGGCGCCACCGTCATCGTCATCGAGCACGATCTGGATGTGATCCGCGCCGCCGACTATATCGTGGACATGGGTCCCGGCGGCGGCGAGGACGGGGGCCGGATCGTGGTCTCGGGCACGCCGGAGCAGGTCCGCGCCTGTCCCGAGAGCCTCACGGGGCGGTTCATCTGACGCGGGCCCACGCCCAAAAGGAAGGAAAGGAAATGGGTGCGAAACTGTTTTTTCAGGCGCTTTTGAAGCTTTTCAGCGGCCGGCTGCTCCAGGGCCTGGAGGGCTATGCCGCCTGTAAAAAGCGGGTCAGATACAGGGTGATCCCGTTCCTGCGGTGAAAGCAGTCTGTTGAAAAGCCTTGCTTTTCGACGGACGAAAGGGGCTGGTTTCCAGCCCCTTTGCTCGTAAAAAAAGTTTCCTGCTGTCATTCTTCGCCGCCGTTGGCGTCTTAGAATGACAAGCAAGGGCGCGCTGACATTCAGCCCAGCAGCTGCGCCATCTCCTCCACCGTGTCCGAAAAGACCTTCAGGGCGTTCTTCACCGTGTCGGGGCGCGTCAGGTCCACGCCGGCGATCTTCAGCTCGTTCAGCGGATAGTCGCTGCCGCCGGTGGTGAGGAAGCGAAGATACCCGGAGGCGTCCCCGGTGGTGAGGATCCTGTCCGCGATGGCCACGGCCGAGGAGAAGCCCGTGGCGTATTGATAGACATAGAAGCCCCGGTAGAAGTGGGGGATGTAGCTCCACTCCGGGTCGATGTCCGGGTCGATGACGGCCCCATCGTAATAGAGGGCCACCAGGTCGTGATAGACCTGGTTCAGCGTGGCGGCGGTCAGCGGCGTGCCGGCGGCGGCCAGCTCGTGGGCCTTGCGCTCAAACTCCGCAAACAGGGTTTGGCGGAACAGGGTGGTGCGGAACCCCTCCAGGAAGTGGTTCAGCACATAGGCCCGGCGCTTTTTGTCCGTCTCGGTCTTCAGGAGGTATTTGGTGAGCAGCACCTCGTTCACCGTGGAGGCCACCTCCGCCACCATGATCCGATAGTCGTGGAGAGGATAGGGCTGGGTCCGGTCGGAGAAATAGGAGTGCATGGAGTGCCCCAGCTCGTGGGCCACGGTGAAGGCGTCGTCCAGAGTGTCGGTGTAGTTCAGCAGCACATAGGGATGCACGCCGAAGATGCCCATGGAGAAGGCGCCGCTGCGCTTGCCCTCGTTTTCATAGACATCCATCCAGTTTTCGGCAAACGCCCGGTCCAGGAGCTGCCCGTACTCCTCACCCAAGGGCTTGGTGGCCCCCTTCACCAGCTCCTTCACGTTCCCGAAGGGGACGGGGAAGTCCACATCCTCCACCATGGGGGTGTACAGGTCGAACACATCGATCTTGTCCAGGCCCAGCACCCGCTGGCGGAGCCGGAGATATTTCTTCATGGCGGGCAGGCTCTCGTGGACCGCCTCGATCAGGCTGTCATAGACGCTGACGGGCACGTTCCCCCCGTCCAGCGCCGCCTCGCAGGCGGAGGAATAGCCCCGGACCTGGGCAAAATAGTTGTCCAGCTTCACCGCGCCGCCATAGAGGGCCGCAAAGGTGTCCCCAAACTGGCGGTAAGCTCCGAACATGGCCCGGAACGCCTCCTCCCGGACCTTCCGATCCCGGCTCTCCCGGAACACGCCGAAGTTGCCCTGGGTGAGCTGGACCTCGTTCCCCTGCTCGTCGTGGACCAGGGGCAGCTTCATGTTCACGTTGGTGAGCATGGCATAGGCATCCGAGGGGGTCTGGGCCGCCTCGCCCAGCATGGCCAGCATCCTTTCCCGGGCCTCGTCCAGCACGTGGGCCCGGCCCCGGGTGATGTCCGCCACGATGTGCCGATAGACGGCCATGTCCTCCGACTCCATCCAGGCGTTCAGGTCTTTTTCGGGGATGGAAAGGATCTCCGGGTTCAAAAAGGCCAGGGCGGACATGCCCTTCACCATCAGGGACATGGCCCGGGCGTCCATGGTCTGGTGCTCGGCGTCGCCGCCGTCGGCGCTCCTGTGCAGGTTTGCATACAGCAGGGGCAGTTCGATCTTCTCCATGGCGGCATAGGCCGCGTCCAGCCCCTGCTTCAGCCCCGCCTTGCTGACCCGCAGGGTGCCGGGCAGCGACGCGAGATCCTGAACGGCCTGCTCCGCTTCGCCCATGGCTGCCTCCCAGGCCGCCTTGTCGGGGTAGATGTGGGTGAAGTCCCACTGGTACTTGGGGTCCATATCCTTGCGCTTCATGTGCCATTCGTCCTTTCCGAATCGATTTCAGCATGAGTATACCGCGTTTCCCGCCGGGAGGCAAGGCCCACCCTTCCCAAAGGGCGGGCAGGTGTGGTATACTTTTTCCAACAAAACGGGAGGAGGATACCTATGGTCTACGATTTTACCACCTTGCCTGACCGCTGGAACGCCGGCGCCTTCAAATATGAGGACATGAAGAAAAAGAAGCCCGATGTCTCCCGGGAGGCCGTGCCCCTGTCTGTGGCGGACATGGAGTTTTTGGATCCGCCGGAGGTGGTGGCGGGGCTCAAGGACTATCTCGACCAAAATGTTTTGGGCTACACCGGCCCCACGGACGCCTATTTTGCCGCGGTCCGGGATTGGATGGCGCGGCGCCACGGATACCGGCCGGAAAGGGAATGGTTCATCATCAGCCCCGGCATCGTCCCCGCCCTCTATGAGCTGGTGAAGGCCCTGACGGAGCCGGGGGAGGGGGTGCTCATGCTGAGCCCGGTGTATCATCCCTTCCGGTTCTGTGCCCAGGAGCAGGGGCGGGAGGCGGTCTTTTGCCCCCTGATCGAAAGGGAGCGGACCTACGACATCGACTTTGACCGGTTCGAGAGCCTGTGCGCCCAGCCCCGGGTGAAGCTGTTCCTCCTCTGCAGTCCCCACAACCCCGTGGGCCGCATCTGGACGAGGGAGGAGCTGCTGCGGCTCTCCCGGATCTGCCTCGCCCATGGGGTGGTCATGGTGGCGGACGAGATCCACGGGGATCTGATCCTGCCCGGCTATTCCTTCGTCTCCGTGGGGACCCTGCCGGAAAAATATGTGAAGAACGCGATCCTCTGCACCGCCCCCAGCAAGACCTTCAACCTGGCGGGGATGCAGTGCTCCAACCTGTTTGTGGCGGACGGTGCGCTGCGGGAGAAGCTGCAGAAAAAGGGGCACTATCCCACGCTGACCGCCCTGGGCTACGAGAGCTGCCGCCTGGCCTATACCAGGGGGGAGGGCTGGCTGGAGGCGCTGCGGACCGTTTTGGGGGAGAACAAGCGGCTGGCGGAGCAGTATTTGGCGGAGCATATCCCGGCCATCCGCCCCTTCGAGCTCATGGGCACCTATCTTATGTGGCTGGACTGCCGGGGGCTGGGTCTGGACAAGGAGGCGCTGGAGGAGGCCATGATCCAGGCGGAGCTGTTCTTCGACGAGGGATATATCTTTGGCCCCGAGGGCGCCGGCTTCGAGCGGCTGAACCTGGCCTGCCCCGCCTGGGTGCTGCTGCGTGCCCTGGAGAGGCTGGAAGCGGTGGCCCGGAGGGTGGGCCGATGAAGCGGCTGCTGATCACCGGCTTCGCCCCCTTCGGCGGGGACGGGGTGAACCCGGCCTGGCAGGCGGTGAAGGCCCTGCCGGAGCAGGTGGGGGCGTGGAGACTGTATAAGCGGGAGCTGCCCGTCGCCTTTTTGGGCGCGCCGACGGCGCTGCGGGCGGCCTTGGATGAGGTGGCGCCGGACGGAGTGCTGATGGTGGGCGTGGCCGCGGGGCGGGCGGCGGTGACGCCGGAGCGGCGGGGGGTCAACGAGACGGACGCCCGGATCCCCGACAACGAGGGGTATCAGCCCAAGGGGGAGCCCGTGGTCCCGGGCGGGCCGGAGGAGCTCTTTTCCACCCTGCCTGTGGAGGACATGGCCGAGGCCATCCGCGCCGCCGGCATCCCTGCCCGCGTCTCCGAAAGTGCGGGTCGGTTCGTGTGCAACGCCCTGCTCTATGGGGCCCTTTATGCCCTGGAGCAGGGACCGGCGCCGGTGCCCGCAGCCTTCATCCATGTGCCCGCCACCCCCGAGCTGGCGGCGGACCGGGAGCTGCCCACCCTGCCCCTGCCCGATATCGTGGCGGCGCTCATCGCGGCCATAGAGGCGATATAGGGCAGACGCCTTTTTCCATGGTCCCTTTTCCGACAGCACAAAAACGGCACCCGGGATGATATGATCTCCCAGGTGCCGTTGGCTTTCCAAGGATCAGTACAGCTTTGCGCCGGCAGGGATGTGGGGGTCGACCATCAGCAGGTTCAGCCGTTCCTCGCCGTCCTTTCCGGCTCGGCGGGCGCGGACACCTCGTCCGCCGGCTGCGCAGTTGCTGCAGCTTCCGCCTTCTTGGGCGCACCGATGGGCTTCATCGTGGGGAAAGCGTTTGCAGATCGGGCGTTACTCGCCATAACTCGCTATATCCCGCATTTTCAGGCATTTTATCAAAGGGGTAAAAACCGTAAATCACCATATATCGCCATTTCTTTTGCAAAATTGGTGTACGATTTGGTGTACTGGTGTACTCCGATCCACCAAATCATGCGAGTAGAGCCGTAGGCCACATCATCTGGTGTATCCGCTTGCGGCATCTTAAGCCAAAGGAATCAATGACAAACATTTTTCAGACGTATCTTGAAAAACGACTAGCAACCAGCTATAATAGTTAGCGGAGACTAACCCATTGCGGGCTTTTCTTTCGGAGGAATGGTTAGTTATGGCTAACAGGAGGCAAGAGAGTGTTCTGGGATAATGTGGCCGGTGTATATGACATTTTCGTCAAATGCATCAATCGAAGGACGCATCAAAAGCTGAAAGCGATTGTATCCGCTTTGATAAAGCCCGAGGATGCGGTGCTGGAATGCGCCTGCGGGACAGGGCTGTTAAGCGCGGTGATCGCGCCGAAGTGCAGACAGCTGACAGCGACGGATTATTCCGAAAAGATGCTGAAAAAGGCAAAGAATAATTGCGCCGCATTTCATAATATCACGTTTTCGCAGGCGGATATTGCCGCGCTGCCCTATCCGGACGGAAGCTTCGATAAGGTCGTGGCGGGCAACGTGATCCATCTGCTGGACAATCCGCTGACGGCGCTGCATGAGCTGAACCGCGTGTGTAAAGACGGCGGTATGCTGATTGTTCCGACCTACATGAACAAAGACGGGAAAGGCAAAACAAGCGGCTTTGCCGGGGCCGTCGGGAAGGCTGGGGCGGATTTCAAGCGGCAGTTTACCGTGGAAAGCT
>Ga0079305_1000680_pt1 | contig 63999 bp, 44 predicted proteins | sample LMS_cellobiose_e_FD_79183 | JGI IMG/M metagenome (GOLD analysis project Ga0079305, IMG submission 79183) | Rumen-fistulated moose microbial communities from Alaska, USA - LMS_cellobiose_enrichment | ecosystem: Host-associated > Mammals > Digestive system > Stomach > Rumen fluid ...
TCGCACTATACCCTTGTTCCATCATCTGCATATACCGAAGTCTATCGGCATATCCATGTTTCTTTAATTTTGACATAACAAAACCCCGAAAGTTTTTTGTCTAACTTTCGGGGTTCGGGTCAATTTATCGGTCACCCACTTTTTTATCTATGGAACAGTTTTTGGGTGGTTCCGTGCTGGTCGCCAGACAAACCTTCGCTTCGCTCATCCCTCCCACTGGCTAACGCCAGCGGGCCCCTCCCGTTTACGGCTACGCCGTGACCTCCTTTTCGCTCGAAAGAGCAAACGAGTATGCTCTCTGCTCGCTCATGCGTCGGTTGCCGAGACCACGGGCGGCCACGGGTTTGCTAGTCGACCAGCACGGAACCTTTTCCCAGAATCCTGATTAATCTCCAAACTGCATTTTATAGTATTTGGCTGTGAGCTTTTCACCTGTGGCGCGCTCGATCATCTCGTTCCAGGGATACTGGCGGCCGGGACGGAAAATGTTTTCCTGCAACCACTGGCCGATGGCGGTGGGGTTGACACTGTAGTCATCAAACTTCATGTCGTTTCGGCCCGTGATGTTGGCCGTGATGTAGTGGTGCACCTGCGAGGCAAACAGGGCCCCCAGCTGGTAGTTGTGGTAGTAGCAGGGATAGAGGGCGATGTGGATCTTGGCGGCCCAGTCGGGCTCGTTGCGCCCTTCGGGATAACTGAGTAGCTGATACTTTTCGACCAACTCTTTCCAGACGGCGTTCAAGTCCTGGTCGGGATCGGCATACATGGCTTTCTCGAAGCGATAGACCACCTGGGTCCAACGCGAGAAGACCAGCTGCTGCAGGCGCAGCGACTTGAAACAATTTTCGGCGATGGCCAGCTTCTCTTCGTCGGAGAAGCCGAAGCGCTTCTGCATCCACTCGGGGTTGCGCGACATTTTCTCGAACATCATGGCAATGCCTTCGGTGGTGAAGGTGTGGGCGGCTTCGCGGAAAAGGTAGTCGGGTTGTTGGTCGTGGCCCAGGGCATAGACACCATGGCCGAACTCGTGCAGCATGGTATTCATCCATTGCTCATTGTCGGTGATGTTGCACAGGATGCGGACGTCACCTTCGCTGTCGATGTCGGTGCAGAAAGCATGCTGGTTCTTGTTGTCCTTGGGATAGAGGTCGCTGTTGGCCATGATGGCTTTGATGTCGATGCCCAGGCTGGCATAGAAATCGGTGGTGAGCTGCTCGAGCGACTGTCCGCGGTAGTACTTGTCCAGGTCGATGGGGTAGAGCACGGGAGCCTCCTGGAAGAAGCGGTCCTGGAAATGCCAGGGACGCAACTCATCGACACGGACATGGCAACGCTTGGCAAAAGCGGCGTCCATCTCATCCTTCAAAGCCTTGAAACCGTCGCGGGTCATGTCGTCCAGTTCGTCGAAGAGGGCGGAAATCTCGGCGGGATCCTGTCCGGAGAGCGTCAGGCTCATGGTGTGGTAGTTGTCGAAACCCAGCTGACGGGCCACCTGGTTGCGCAGGCGGACCACCTCCAGCACATCGTCGGCCACCACCCGGCCCAGGGCCTTGTGGGCAGTCCAGACGGCCTCCAGCTCACGGCTGTCGGTCAGGTTGCTGAGCAGTTGCTCCACCTCGTTGTCGTTGATGGCACGGCCATGGTACTGGGCACGGTACTCGGCATATTTCAGCTCCAGGGCGGCCTCTTTCTGGCTGATGAGATTGAGCAGAGCCGTGTCGGCCTGGTTTTCGAGATACATGGGATAGAGGATTTCCAGCTGGCGGGCCAGCGAGGCGTCCTTGATGCCACCGTTTTCCTTGAGTTGTTTCAAGGTGGCGAAGGTCTCCTGATCGGACAGCAACTCTGTGAGCTGCATGTTTAGGTTGGCGTAGCGCTCGAAAGCCTCGGCATCACCGTTGACGGCGCCCTGCCAGTAGGCCAGGTTGGCCTCTTTCATGAGCGGACGGGCTTGCTCTTCGGTGTGTTGGATGATTTCTTTCAGTTTCATTTCCTGGCGGTTTTGACAGCCGGTAAAGGTAAGGACCGCAAGCATCACGGTCCAATAACTCATTTTTTTCATAAAGCGGAAGAAGGTTTATGTATGAATACTTTTCGTTGCGAATAGAGCAGGATGGCAGCCAGCAGTGCCCCCAGTACATCGGAGATGGTGCAGGAAATCCACACACCCTTCAGACCGCCCCATTGCCAGAGTTCGAACAGATGGGGGATGAGCACGCTCATGGGCGCCAGAAACAGCACCTGGCGCGACAGGCTGGTGGTGATGGCAATCCAGGGTTTGTCGATCGACTAGAAAAAGTTGGAGTTGGTGATGGTGAATCCGATGAGCGGAAACATCACCATCAGATAGCGCATGGCCGGCACAGACAAGTTGATGAGCTCGTGGTCGGAGGTAAAGGCCCTGAGCAGCAGCCGTGGCAGACCACAGGCAAGCACACTGCCCACCAGCCCTACCAGGATGCAGATTTTGGAGGTCAGCACAAAGACCTGTTTGAGGCGCTGCGGATGTCCGGCCCCGTAGTTGTAGCCGGCGATGGGCTGCATGCCCTGGCAGATGCCCAGAATGAGCAGCACCAGGAAATTGCTGTATGTGTTGACAATGCCCACGCTGCCGACGGCCAGGTCGCCGCCGTAGCGGATGAGCTGGGCGTTGAGCAGGGCCACCACGCCGGCAGCAGCCACGTTCATCGAGAAGGGGCTCAGGCCGATCATGGTGATGTTGCGGAAGATATACAGCTTGGGAGCCCAGGCATGGGCGCGGAAGCGGATAAAGGATTTCGGACTGATGAAATGGGCTACAGCCACGACCGACGAGATGGCCATGGAAATGGTGGTGGCCCAGGCGGCACCGGCGATGCCCCAGTCGAGGGCAAAGATAAAGATCGGGTCGAGCACGATGTTGAGCAGCGCGCCGCCGGCCAGGATGAACATCGACTTGTTGGGATAGCCCGAGGCACGGATCAGACCCGTGAGGTTGAAGGTGAGGGTGGTCAGGAACATGCCCGGCAGCACGATGACCATATATTCCTTGGCATAGGCGATGGTGTTGTCGGTGGCACCGAACATCTCCAGAATCCGGTCCATGAACAGGTAGATGCCCGGCACAAACAAGGCACCGAGCAGGAAGGTGAGCAGCATGCTGTTGCCGACAATTTTCTCGGCCCAGTTTATGTCTTTCTTGCCCAGCACGATCGACAGTCGGGCAGCCGAACCGGCCCCTACCAGCGAGCCGAAGGCATGGATGATGTTCATCAGCGGCATGGTGATGGCCAGGCCGGCGATGGCCAGGGCACCGACACCCTGTCCGATGAAGACTCGGTCCACGATGTTATACAGTGAGGCAATGACTTGGCTCACCACGGAGGGCAGGGCATAGATCCACAGCAACTGGCCGATGTTGCGGGTCTCCAGTTCGCGTGTCTTGTCGATACTCTGCGTAGCGTTTTGTTCCATAAGAAGTTGTGTTGTTATGTACCCTGTTTTTCAGGGGCGGGAAAAACGGCCGCAAAATTAGTCATTATTCAAGGCTTTTCCCATAGGAGTGATTCTTTTTTATTATTCACTTTGAGTGGAATGAATTATTCCCTATCTTTGACTCCTGCTTTAATTGTTTGAAGATGAAAATGTAGAATTCACGAAACAGGAAAGCATGAAGAAGAGTGAACAATTGAGCATCTTGCTGTTAATTGCAATTTCTTGTCTGAATATTGCTGCACAGAATCAGTTTTCACCAATTTCCAGATGGCAATATGATTCTATGGGCAGGTATTTTGACAAGTATTACGTCAAATCTGCTGATGTAAATCTCATTATGCCGTCCGGTATGATGAGATCCCCTTCCATATTGGAATCATTGGTGATGTATCAGGGTACTATTAAGGTTGTTTCACAACAAGGAAAAGAGTACAGTGTGAATTGCAGCCATGAATTGTATAATTCACTAAGACTTTTGGCCAAACATACCGTCATGACATCTTCATACGCCAGCAGATATATGGGATTGGACGGTCAGTCGTATTTCCTGTTCTATCAGTCAGACGGTGCCTGCTGCTGGACCCCGTACGGAATGTGTTGTGACATAGTTACAGTATTCAAAGAAGTAATGAGTGCCATCAGAGACAATGAGGCTGAGCGTATGGAGAAACAAATTGCCGTTGCTGACTCATTGCGCCGTCTGATCAAGACGTTTTATTCCGAACATGATTGGCCTGTAATGGAATCAGTATCACTCCGAGCCATCCCCGTTAATCATTTAGATTTAGAACTCTTTTCATCATTTTGTGGTGATATATCCAGTGTTAATGTAGATGTTACCTTTGAGTTTGACGGCAAGGACTTTAAGGATGAGTATAGAAAACTGTATCGTGAAAAATATGAAGGCACTATTCAGAAGGTGGCACACTGGGTTTATGCTCTGTCTGATTTTGCTGATGATGGTTATGATGTCTCGTTCATTGTTGATGACAGCATAGACGAGCCTCAAATCTGCATAGAGCAAAAGCAATTCGAAATAAAGTTGAAGGAGAGCGACCTCACTGCAGATAAGATGATATCATTGCTAAAACACGCATTTTTTTCTGTGTTGTCTTCAGGTTTATCCAAATCCGATGACACGGAGATATCCGTGGCAACAGGCGATTCCGTTTTGGTGCACGGGATAAATCCTTTCCATTACAACAGGTATGTCAACGTAATACGTAATGATTCCATACACGAACGTGATGAACACGATGGTTTAATGTTCAAAATTCTCAGTGACAGTACAGCTGAGTTTGTTAATTATCGAAACGATTCAACCATCCGGATAGACTCGCTCATCATCCCTGATTGGGTCAGTATCGACTCTAAACGTTACGAAGTGGTCGGAATAGCAGCGAACTGCCTATGGAGAGACTATGCCAGCATTATGGGTGTGCCCTACGACCCTGAGGCTGATATGTCATATTTCGGGCCATCTTGGCTTTTTATTCCATCATCGGTCAAATATATTGCCGAAGGTGCATTCTCCGGCAATATGAATCTTAAGACGGTTGTCTTTAATGAAGGGCTGGAAGAAATAGGAGATTTTGCATTCAACTGGAGCGGATTGACGAAGATAGACATCCCTTCCTCGGTCCGGACAATGGGGAATGCCTTCGCCGATTGCTACGACTTGGACAGAATCACTGTAAACCCTGAGAACAACTTTTACGATTCCCGAGAGGATTGCAATGCTGTTGTCGAGACAGCCCGCGACTATATGTTCATTACCGGTAAGAGCACAGTCTTTCCAGATGATGTCAAAAGGATACAGGTCATTAATGCTGTCCCAAAATTGAAACTCGGAAGCAGAAGCCAGTGTGCCCTTTTGTCGGTAGCCTCCTATTATCCTAAGGTGGTCAATCTCAGGAGATGTAAATCACTCAAATCTTTGACGGTGGCGTTCAATCATCAGCCGGCGATTGAGAAAATCATCCTGCCACCCGATTTGGAGTATCTCCGTGTGTTGCGGGTGCATCCCGATAAGATAAAGGGAAAACTCATGAAGAGGGTGGCACCCCTTACAGAAGACGAAGACATGGTCGAGACCCGACGCTACTTCCCGGTGGCCAGACATTACGAGGTGATAATCGAGAGGAGCCCGCGACGCTGAAAGGCGAAAGAAGCCTTGCGGTGGATTTGGCGGATGGGGGGAAAGTTCGTATCTTTGCTGCCGCTAAACCGAACACGTTTGTTTTACTAATAAGGTAAATTATATGGGATTGAAGATAGTAGTACTTGCCAAGCAAGTACCGGATACGAGAAATGTCGGCAAAGATGCGATGACAGCCGAAGGGACTGTCAACCGTGCAGCTTTGCCGGCTATTTTTAATCCGGAAGATCTGAATGCGCTGGAACAGGCCCTCCGCCTCAAGGAACAACACCCCGGATCGACGGTAGGTGTCCTGACTATGGGCCCTCCCCGCGCCGGTGAAATCATCCGCCAAGGCTTGTATCGCGGGGCCGATACGGGTTGGCTGCTCACCGACCGTCTGTTTGCCGGTGCCGACACCCTGGCCACCTCTTATGCCCTGGCTACGGCCATCCGCAAGATCGGCGACGTCGATATCGTCATTGGCGGCCGTCAGGCCATCGACGGCGACACGGCCCAGGTCGGTCCCCAGGTGGCCCAGAAACTGGGACTCAACCAGGTGACCTATGCCGAGGAAATCCTCAAGGTCGAAGACGGCAAAGCCACCATCCGCCGTCATATCGACGGTGGCGTGGAAACGGTCGTGGCTCCGCTGCCGGTGGTTGTCACCGTCAACGGCAGCGCCGCCCCCTGCCGCCCCCAGAACGCCAAGCTGGTGCTCAAGTACAAGCGCGCCACCTGCCCCATGGAACGTCCGGCCGAAGGCACTCCCTACGACCATCTCTACGAGGAGCGTCCCTATCTGACGCTGAACCAGTGGTCGGTGGCCGATGTGGACGGCGATCCCGAGCAGTGCGGTCTGGCCGGTTCTCCGACCAAGGTCAAAGCTGTGAAAAATATCGTTTTCCAGGCCAAGGAATCGAAGACCTTGACAGCCGCCGATGCCGACATCGAAGGCATGATCCGCGAGCTGCTCGACGAAAAGATCATCGGCTGAGGCTTCATGCCGCCCTTTGTGCTAACCACCTAAAGGAAGAATTATGAACAACGTATTTGTATATGTCGAAATAGAAGGCACCACCGTGCAGGAAGTTTCCCAGGAACTCCTGACCAAGGGCCGCAAGCTGGCCAACACCCTGGGCGTGGAACTCCATGCCGTCGTGGCCGGCACCGGTATCAAAGGCCAGGTAGAGCCGCAGATCCTGCCCTATGGTGTCGATAAACTCTTTGTGTTTGACGCGCCCGGCCTGTTTCCCTACACTTCGGCCCCGCACACCGACATCCTGGTCAACCTCTTCAAGGAGGAACAACCGCAGATTTGTCTGATGGGTGCCACCGTGATCGGCCGCGACCTGGGTCCCCGGGTTTCTTCGTCGCTCACCAGCGGCTTGACGGCCGACTGCACCGAGCTGGAAATCGGCCCCTACGAAGACAAGAAATCGGGCAAGACCTATGAGCAGCTGCTCTATCAGATCCGTCCCGCATTTGGCGGCAATATCGTGGCTACGATTGTCAATCCCGACCATCGTCCCCAGATGGCCACCGTGCGCAGCGGCGTGATGCAGAAGGCCCTCTACGAGGGCAAGGCCAAGAACGAGACGGTCTATCCTGCCGTGTCCAAGTATGTCAGCCCCGAAGCTTTCGTAGTCCAGGTGCTCGACCATCATGTGGAGGCTGCCAAGCACAACCTGAAAGGCGCTCCCATCGTGGTGGCCGGCGGCTATGGCGTCGGTTCCAAGGAAGGTTTCGACCAGCTTTTCCAGCTGGCCAAGGTGCTCCACGGCGAGGTGGGCGGCTCGCGCGCCGCAGTCGATGCCGGCTGGCTTGACCACGACCGTCAGATAGGACAGACCGGTATCACGGTGCACCCCAAGGTATATATCGCCTGTGGTATCTCCGGACAGATCCAGCACCTGGCCGGTATGCAGGACAGCGGCATCATCATCTCCGTGAACAGCGATCCTGAGGCTCCCATCAACCAGATTGCCGACTATGTCATCGTCGGAACGGTCGAGGAAGTGGTGCCCAAACTCATCAAATACTACAAACAGAACAGCAAATAAATACACACCATATCATGGCTAATTATTTCAGCGATCATCCCGAAATAGCGTTCCACCTGGACCATCCGCTCATGCAGCGCCTGGTGGAGCTCAAGGAAAAAGGCTATGCCGACAAGGAGCAATTTGAAGATGCCCCCGTCGATTATGCCGATGCCATCGAGAACTACCGTCAGATACTTGATATCACCGGCGACGTGGCCGCCAACATCATCGAACCCAATTCGGAAAGCGTCGACCTGGAAGGTCCGCATCTGGAAAACGGCCGCATGATCTATGCCTCCAAAACCTTCGAAAACCTGGATGCCACCCGCAAGGCCGGTCTGTACGGTGTCTCCATGCCCCGTCGTTACGGCGGCCTGAACGTGCCCAGCGTGGTCTTCTCCATGATGAGCGAAATCATCTCGGCAGCCGATGCCGGTTTCCAGAACATCTGGAGCTTGCAGAGCTGTATCGACACGCTCTATGAGTTCGGTTCTGAAGAACAGCGCCAGAAGTACATCCCGCGCATCTGTGCCGGTGAGACCATGTCGATGGACCTGACCGAGCCCGATGCTGGCAGCGACCTGCAGCGCGTCATGCTCAAGGCCACCTACGACGAGAAGGAGGACTGCTGGCGCCTGAACGGCGTGAAGCGTTTCATCACCAACGGCGATAGCGACATCCACCTGGTGCTGGCCCGAAGCGAGGAAGGCACCAAGGACGGCCGCGGTCTGTCGATGTTTATCTACGACAAGAACCAGGGTGGGGTGAATGTCCGCCACATCGAGCACAAGCTGGGTATTCACGGCAGTCCCACCTGCGAGCTCACCTACAAGAACGCCAAGGCCGAGCTCTGCGGTTCCCGCAAATTGGGTCTGATCAAATATGTGATGGCCCTGATGAACGGTGCCCGCCTGGGTATTGCCGCCCAGAGCGTCGGCGTGGAGCAGGAAGCCTACAACGAGGGTCTGGCCTATGCCAAAGAGCGTGCCCAGTTCGGCCAGAAGATCATCGAATTCCCGGCCGTCTATGACATGCTCTCGCGCATGCGTGCCAAACTCGATGCCGGCCGTTCACTGCTGTACCAAACCTCCCGCTATGTCGATATCTACAAGTCCCTGGAGGATATCCAGCGCGACCGTCCGCTCACCGCTGAGGAACGTGAGGAAATGAAGAAATTCTCCCGCCTGGCCGATGCCTTCACCCCCTTGGCCAAGGGCATGAACTCGGAATATGCCAACCAGAACGCCTACGACGCCATCTCCATCCACGGCGGCTCGGGCTTCATCATGGAATACAAGAGCCAGCGCCTCTACCGCGATGCCCGTATCTTCTCCATCTACGAGGGTACGACCCAGCTGCAGGTGGTGGCAGCCATCCGCTACATCACCAACGGCACCTATCTGTCGCTCATCAAGGACATGCTCACCGCCAAGGTGGCTGAGGAGTTGATGCCGCTCAAGGAGCGTGTCGAAAAGATGGTGGAATTCTACGAGCAGAGCGTCAACTACGTCAAGGAGGCCGACAATCAGGAGGTACAGGATTTCCTGGCCCGCCGCCTCTACGACATGACCGCCGAGATCATCATGTCGCTGCTCATCCTCGACGATGCCACCCGTGCCCATCAGAGCGGCCACGAGTGTGCCGAGCGCTTCTTCAAGTCGGCCAATGTCTATGTGCGTATGGCCCAGGAGGATGTCATTGGCAAGAGTGTCTATGTGAAAAGCTATATCGAGGAGGACCTCAAGTGGTTCCGTGCTGCTCAGGCCCGCAACTAAGCCGAGGACCACAAGATCGGCATAAAAGAATCCGGGGCACTGTCTTTGGCGACGGTGCCCCGGTTTTTTGTCGGACCAGGTCTTGTATCCTGGTGGGTCAGCGGAGTTGTTTCGGCCTTTCGAAAGCATTCTCCCGGATAATCTCGGCCTCGGGGAAGCGTTTTTTGATATCGGCGAGCTCTTCTTCATAGATCCTCCCCTGGACGACCAGGCGGTCGATCTGCATGTGGTCCATCCACTCGGGCAGCACGACCGGGCCGGTGAATTGCAATATCAAGGTCCTGATATGCGGCAATTTGGCCAATGCCTGAGGCACTTCATTGATCCTGAGGCGTATTTCTCCGTTGTTTTTTTCTTGCTGTCTGAGCCTGTCGAGGCTTTCCTCTTCCGGATCGCTGCGTCTGATGAGCCAGCCGATATGGGGGCGAAGGCCGTAGGTGAGGCTGTCTTCCCGGATGCCGACAAAACCGGCCCACATCTCCATGGGTGTCTCGTCGATGACGCTGCCGTCAAAGGGATTGATGCGCAGGTATTTGAAGGGGACACGCTTGATTTCGGGCTGCATTTTGTCCAGCCAGCTCACCTGTTTTGGGGTGCTGCCGTTCTCATCGGGGAAGAATGTCAGGAACCAGCCGTCGAGTTGGGTGGGATTCTCCGGGCTGCAGGCGCCGCCGCGCAATTCATCGACTCTCTTTTTCTTGACGATGCCTTGCCAAAAGTTCTGCCTGGGCTGACCCTGGGAAGCTCGGACAAATTCCCGGAGTATGGGTTCCAATTCCTTGACCCAGGCCGACAGGCCGTATCGTTCCAATTGGCGGGTCTTGTCGAGTACCTGCTGCCAGTCGGCGGGAGTGCCTTCCAAGGTGATGGAAGGGATGCCGCAAGCCATGTACATGACGGTGTATTCAAAATAAGACTTGACCGTCTCCATCAGGGTGATTTGCGAGGCAATGCGCTCATTGACGCCGGTGGTGCTGAAACCGGCCGTGACGATGCCGGCGATCTCCTGCTTGGTGTTCTTGCCGATCTCTTTGGAAAAATCATTCAAAATCTTTTCGTAGTCGGCTTTTCCGGCGAGCAGGTCGTAGTCGGACTGGACCACGATGTCCACTTTGCCGCTGTGGCTGACAATCCTGTCGCGCAGCTCTTCACTGTGGGCATTGACATAGCTGGAGAATCCTTGGCTGATGAGCAGCCAGACCATGTCGGGCGACAAGGTCAGGGGCCGATGGGTGGCATAGGCTTCGACCAGGCAGCGGAAGAATATCCCTTTGCCCAGGTAGGCCATCTGCTCCTGGTCGAAACTGAGGGCAAGGAACTGCCCTTGTTCCTTGGAAATCTGGTGATCGGACAGCAGTAACGACTGAATCCGGTCGCAGTTGTAAGTTTTCAGGTGTCTTTCGGGGGCCGGCAGGTTTTCATCGACCGTGAAGGTGATGCTGCCTTCCGTGGTGGCGATGATCCCGCCCTTCTGTGCGGCATAGCCTGGGGCGAAACACATCAGGCTCATGACCAGTAAGGTGAACAGGCTTTTTTTCATAGCGTCATTGTTTGAATGAGAGTGCCAATGGGGTGATTGCTATTTCCAAGACGCCCAAAGATAGAATATGTAACGCATATATCCAATCTTTAATGCTTATTTTATGAAATAAAAACAGCGTCATGTCATTGATTATTGCTACTTTTGTCCCCAATATGCGTTAGAAATAAATATTTATGCATAATCACCTCAAAGAGCCGACGAGGATGAAAGCGAAGAAGTTATTTGCCGTGATGCTTGCCTTGGTGGCAACGGCTGTGCTGCCAATGGCGGCTGCCAGTATGAAAGCGGGGATGAAAGCCCCCGGCACTGTGTATGAGAATACAGAAGCTTCGGTTGTCTGGAATTTCAATACCACCACACCCACGTCGGCCGATGCGGTGACTCCTGAAGGTGCTTTCAGCCTGGCCACTGCCGACCTGGGCGACCTGACCGTCACGGGCACCGGCACGGGACAGGCCAAGACCCCCGAAGGTCAGACGGTGACTTTTGTCAAATTGAACCCGGCCGGCACCTCCAAGGCCGTCAGCTGGAATGTCAAGCCTGCTGCCGGACTCAGGTTCACCCCCACCCGGATCACCGCCTACATCCAGCGTTTTGCCACCGATGCCGAGAACGGCGTCTCCTTTTCGGCCTCGGTCGAAGGCAGTGCCAGTGTGTCGCTTGGCAACTTCACGGCTCCGCGCTACAACAAGTCGCAGGCCGATGACAAATTTGGCAGCAACGCCAACTACACCAATTTCGTCGATATCACCCTCACCACAGAGCAGCGCACCCAACTGACCACATCGGGCATCTTCTCGCTTTCCGCCACGGTGGGTGTGGGCGCCGGCAAGGAAGGCGGGTTCAGCGATGTCCGCATCTACGGCCTGCTCAACGGCACCGAAATCGAAGTGGCCAAATATGCCCTCAGCGTTGAGGCCGAACCGGCCGGTTCGGCTAAATTGACGCTCAACCCCAATGCCGCCACTTACGAAGCTGGCAGCGAAGTGACCGTCACGGCCGAGCGCAATTTCGGCTATCGCTTTGTCAACTGGACCGACCAGGCTGGCGAGGTGGTTTCCACTGAGGCCCAGTTCAAATATACGGTCAATGCCGCCACCAACCTGAAGGCCAATCTGGAAAAGATCAACACCTACGAGCTGGATGTCAAAGTGGAGGCTCCGGCCAACGACTATCAGGTGCAGCTCAATCCCGCGCCGGTGATGGTTGACGGCAAGAAGATGTACGAAGAAGGCACCACGGTGACGCTGACCACCATGCCCAACCGCATCATGAGCTTTGCCGGCTGGAGCAACGGTGAGACCAAGGGCGAGATCAGCCTGACCATGACGAGCGATACAGTCCTGACAGCCACGTTCGCCGCTTCAGACTACATTGTGGGCTGGGATTTCTGGCAGAGCGGCGGCAGTGCCCGCAAGGCCGATTTCATTTCAGAAGACAACGACGCAGCCCAGTTGGTGCTGCGTGATGAGGCAGGCGCTGTTTCCGGTTGGCTCGACAAGAGCCAGATGGCTGCCGGCGGTTACGAAGGACGTCCGGCCGCTGTCAACTGGCGGACAGGTTCGGCCAATGGCGACGTGGGACACTATTATTGGCAGACCATGGTCAACGCCAAGGCCTTTACCCACCTGAGGGTCTATAGCGAGATGCTCTACAACTTCAACGCTTACCAAAAGCAACTGGTTCAGTTCTCCTTGGACGGCAGCCAGTGGACCACGGTAGGGACCATCTATATGGAAGGCACCAAGAAATGGACAGCCGGCGATTTCGCCCTGCCCGATACGGCCAACAACCAGCCCAAGGTCTATATCCGCTGGATTTCGGACAAGACGTCGCAGGTGGACGGCGCCGCTTCGGCCAACGACGGCATCGCCATCACCAACATCTTCATCACCGGCGAGGCCATGCTGGTCAATGACGGCGTGGCTCCCCAGCTGGTCCGCTCGCTGCCTGCATCGGCCGCTGTCAATGTGCCGGCCAACGGCAGTGTGGTGCTCACTTTCGATGAAAAAGTCAAGGTGGCCGACGGCACGCAGGCCAGCCTCGTCTCTGCCGAGGGCGAGGTCATGAACTTGACACCGGTGGTCAGTGCCAATACGATCAGTTTTGAATACCATGGCCTGGCCTATGCCACCGACTACCGTTTCTCACTGGCCGGTGGCAAGGTGGCCGACCTGACCGACAACTTCCTGGCCGATGAGATTGCCATTTCATTCAAGACGCGCAGCAAATCGCAGGTGAGCAAGCAACTCTACGATTTTGTGGTGCCCGACGACGGCAGCCTGCAGGAGGCTTTTGCCGCTGCAGCCCGTCGCAGCAACACCACCCAGCGTTTCCGCATCTTCGTCAAGCGGGGCCGCTACGTGCTGCCGGCCAGCGCCACGGTGACACGTGAAGGCACCGACGGCAAACAGTATCCCGATGCCACCACGGTACTCAATACGCCCAACGTGTCGATCATCGGTGAGGACCGCGACGCCACGGTTGTCGTCAACACGGTGCCCGGCCGCGACACCTATGTCAGCACCCAGTACGGCATGCAGAACCCGCTCGAGGGCATCGGCCGGGGTGATGTGCTGCAGCTGACCGGCCGCGCTTTGAACACCTATTTCCAGGATATCACGCTCAGAAGCGGCATGGAAGATGCCACGGGCCGCAACATCGTGCTCAACGACCAGTCAAACAAGACGGTCATGAAGAATGTCTGCCTGTGGGCCTATCAGGACACCTACGTCTCCAATAACGAAGCCGCCCGCTTCTATTTCGAGGGCGGTGTGCTCAGAGGACGCACCGACTTCCTCTGCGGCAAAGGCGATGTGTTCTACAATGCCGTGACCTTGCAGACTTGTGCCTCGGGCTACATTACGGCGCCCTCACAACCCCGAAAATATGGCTACGTGTTCCGCGACTGTCTCATCAAGGCCGACAAGGTCGGGGTGGACGGCACCTTCACTCTGGGCCGTCCCTGGGGGTCCGGAACGCCGACCAGTCTGTTTATAGACACCCGTATGGAAGTACAGCCTTCGGCCGAGGGTTGGTCGGAGATGTCCGGCGGCTGGCCCGCCCGCTTTGCCGAATACAATTCCACCACGGCCCGCGGTTCGGTGGTCGATCTGAGTGCCCGCAAGCGCAGCTTTGGCGAAGGTCATGCCAACAATCCCCTGCTCACGGCCGACGAGGCAGCCGCTCTGACACTGACGGCTGTCATGGGCGGCAGCGACGGTTGGGATCCGACTGCCCTGACCGAGCAGGCTTCGGCCCCGACCGGTGTGGTGAAGGACAGCGACACCCTGCGCTGGGATGACAGCCCCTACGTGCTGTGCTGGGCCGTCTGCCTGGACGGCACGGTGGTCGGTTTCACCACGGAACCCCGTTATACCATCACCGGTGCAGGTGTCTGGTCGGTACGTGCCGCCAACGAAATGGGCGGACTGGGCGAAGCCTCCCAGGGCCTGTCCACCGGTCTGGAACCGATACGCAGCGAGCGTACGAAGGAAAATGTGATCTACAACCTGCAGGGCCGGCGCGTCAAGGAAGCCCAGAAGGGTTTGTATATCATCAACGGAGAAAAAATCTTGTACAAATAAGGAAGATACTGTATGTCAGAAAAACGATTGTTATTGGGTGACGAGGCCGTGGCACTGGGCGCAGTGCATGCCGGTCTGTCGGGCGTGTATGCCTATCCGGGCACGCCTTCGACCGAGATCACCGAATTTATCCAGAATAGCCCGGCGGCCCGGGAGCGAGGTATCCGCAGCCGCTGGTGCACCAACGAAAAAACAGCCATGGAAGCCGCCCTGGGCATGTCGTATGCCGGCAAGCGGGCACTGGTGTGCATGAAGCATGTCGGCATGAATGTCTGTGCCGATGCTTTTGTCAATGCCGGCATCACGGGGGTGAACGGCGGACTGGTGGTCCTGGCTGCCGACGACCCTTCCATGCATTCCTCGCAAAACGAACAGGACTCGCGCTTTTACGGCAAGTTTGCCATGGTGCCCATCCTGGAGCCCTCCAACCAGCAGGAAGCCTACGATATGATGGCCGAAGCTTTCGACCTGTCGGAAAGCCTCAAACTGCCGGTCTTGCTCAGGATTGTCACCCGGCTGGCCCATTCGCGGGCCGCTGTCGAGGTGGGGACACCGCGCGAGCAGAATCCGCTCCAGGCCGACAAGGAGCGTACCCACTGGGTGCTGCTGCCGGGCAATGCCCGCCGCCAGTATGCCTCCCTGATAGAAAAACAGCCCCGCTTGCTGCAAGCCTCAGAAGGCTCTTCCCATAACAGCCTGCAACTGTCCGCCAAAAAGGGTCTGGGCGTGATTGCCTGCGGCATTGCCTGCAACTATGTCCGCGAAGCCGCTCCCCAGGGCATTTCCCTGCTGAAGGTGTCGCAATATCCCCTGCCTGTCTCGCTGGTCAGACAACTGGTCGACAACAGCTCGGAAATCCTGGTCGTGGAAGACGGCCAGCCCTTTGCCGAAGAACAGGTCAAAGCCCTGCTGTCGGCCGACTATCCCGTGAGCGGACGCCTGACGGGCCGCCTGCCCCGCACGGGCGAACTGAATCCCGACAACGTGGCAGCTGCCTTCGGACAGCCGGCCGCTCCGGCTTTCGCTCCGGCCAAAAACCTGGCCGGCCGCCCGCCGCAACTCTGCCAGGGCTGCGGACACAGGGATGTCTATACTGCCCTGAACCAGGTGTTGGCCGAATATCCCGACGCCCGTGTGTTCGGTGATATCGGCTGCTACACGCTGGGTGCCCTGCCTCCCTTCCAGGCCATCGACAGCTGTGTCGATATGGGCGCTTCGATCACCATGGCCAAGGGCGCTGCCGATGCCGGTCAGTTTCCGGCCGTCGCCATCATCGGCGACAGTACCTTCACCCATTCGGGCATGACCGGTCTGCTGGATGCCGTCAACGACGGGGCCAACATCACGGTGGTCATCAGCGACAACCTTACCACCGGCATGACGGGCGGACAGGACTCGGCCGGCACGCACAAGTACGAAGCCATCTGCCTGGCCCTGGGCGTCGAGCGCGAACACCTGCATGTGGTGGTGCCCCTGCCCAAGAACATGCCCGAAATCACCCGCATCATCCGCGACGAAATCAACTATCCCGGCGTCTCGGTCATCATTCCCCAGCGGGAGTGTATCCAGACCTTCAACCGTAAACTCCGGGCCAAAAAAGCCGAACAGAAATGAGCAAGATAGATATCAAACTTTCGGGCGTGGGAGGCCAGGGTATCCTCTCCATTGCCACTGTCCTGGGGCAGGCAGCCACCCAGGCCGGCCTGCAGCTCAAACAGGCCGAAGTGCACGGCATGAGTCAGCGCGGCGGGGACGTACAGAGCGACCTGCGCCTGAGCACCGACGAGATCTTCAGCGACCAGATTCCGCTGGGCAAGGCCGACCTGATTGTGTCGATGGAGCCCATGGAGGCTTTGCGCTATCTGCCCTACCTGCAGCCCCAGGGTTGGATCGTCACCTCTTCCAAGCCATTTGTCAACATCCCCAACTATCCCGACGAGGCAGCCCTGATGGGCGAGCTTTGCAGCCGCGAGCGGGTGGCCAGTCTCGACATCGAGGCCCTGGCCTCGTCCATGAAGCTGCCCAAGAGCGCCAACATGATCCTGCTGGGGATGGCTGCCCGCTATATAGATATTTTGAGTGCCGACGAGTTGCGCGAGGCCATCCGTGCCGTCTTCGCCAAGAAGGGCGAGGCCGTGGTGGAGGCCAACCTGCAGGCTTTCGATGCCGGCTATGCCGCTATAAAGAAGTGATATGACGAAGACTCCCATTGCCCGTGAAATAGTTGACGAGGCCATTGCCGCGCTGGGTATCCAGGATTTCGGCCGGGCCACCATCCGTGAGATTGTGGCTGTCGCCCAGCAGTCGGAGAAGGCTTCCGGACAGGAATTCATCAAAATGGAGATGGGTGTGCCCGGGCTGCCGGCCTCGGCCTATGGCGTGCAGGCTCAGGTGGAGGCCCTGCAAAACGGCATAGCCCGCCTGTATCCCAACATCAACGGGCTGGAAGTCCTCAAAAACGAGGCTTCACGTTTTGTCAAGGCCTTTGTCGGAGTGGACATCCGTCCCGAGGGCTGTGTGCCTGTGTGCGGCTCGATGCAGGGCACGTATGCCTCTTTCCTGACGGCCTCCCAGACCGACCCCAAAAAGAACACCATCCTGTTTATCGATCCGGGCTTCCCGGTGCAGAAGCAGCAGTGCCTGGTGATGGGCGCCCCTTGCGAGAGCTTCGATGTGTATGCCTACCGCGGCGACAAACTGGCGCCCAAGCTGGAGTCTTACCTACGGAAAGGCAACATCGCCGCCATCATCTACAGCAACCCCAACAATCCTGCCTGGATCTGCCTGCAGGAGGAAGAATTGGCCGCTATCGGCCGCCTGGCCACCCAATACGATGTCATCGTGCTGGAAGACCTGGCCTATTTCGCCATGGATTTCCGCAAGAACCTGAGCCGGCCTTTCGAGGCCCCCTACCAGGCCACGGTGGCCAGATATACCGACAACTACGTGCTGCTCATCAGCGGCAGCAAGGCTTTCAGCTATGCCGGCGAGCGCATTGCCGTGAGCTGTATCTCCGACAAACTCTATCACCGGGAGTACCCGGCCCTGACCAGCCGCTATGGCAACGGTTGTTTCGGACCGGTCTTCATCCACCGGGTGCTCTATGCCCTGTCGAGCGGTACGAGCCACAGCGCCCAGTATGCCCTGGCCGCCATGTTCAAGGCTGCCAGCGACGGGGTCTATGACTTCCGCTCCGACATCGCCGAGTATGGATGCCGGGCCGCACGGCTCAAGGAGATTTTCTGCCGGCACGGATTCGGCATTGTCTATGACAAGGACATGGAAGAACCCATAGCCGACGGTTTCTATTTCACTGTGTCGTGGCCCGGTATGAGCGGCAAGCAGCTGGCCCGCGAACTGCTCTATTACGGGGTGAGCGCCATCGCCCTCGACTCGACCGGCAGTACCCGTCAGGGATTGAGAATCTGTACATCCTTTATCCGGGATCATCAGTACGAACTGCTTGACAAGCGTATGAAGATATTCGAAGAAAACCATAAAAACAGTTGATATTCAATTAATTAATACCATTATGATTTGGAATCCCAACAAAGAGTGCATGAGTCGCGATGAGATGAGCGCCTTGCAAGGAAAACGGCTTCACAAGATTGTGGAGTATGTTTATCACAACGTGCCCTTCTATCGCAACAAACTGCAGGAGATGGACATCCGTCCCGATGATATCCAGACCATCGAAGACATCACCAAACTGCCTTTCACTACCAAGAAAGACTTGCGCGACAACTATCCTTTCGGTCTGCAGGCCGCCCCGCAGAGCGAAATCATCCGTGTCCATGCCAGCAGCGGTACGACGGGCAATCCGACCATTGTGGGCTATACCCGCAAGGACATCGGCGTCTGGAGCGAATGCATGGCCCGCTGTCTGACGGCCTACGGTGTGACGCGCGACGACATATTCTCCGTGTCCTACGGCTACGGCCTGTTTACCGGCGGCCTGGGTGCCCATTACGGAGTGGAGCACATCGGCGCCTCGGTCATCCCGGCCGGCACGGGCAATACGGAAAAGCACCTGAAGCTGATACGCGACCTGGGCATCACGGGCATCGCCTGTACGCCCTCCTATGCCTTGTACCTGGCCGAGACCATGGACAAAATGGGCATCAGCAAGGATCAGATCAAACTGCGGGTGGGCGCTTTCGGTGCCGAACCCTGGACCGAGCAGATGCGTCAGGAAATCGAGGAACGCCTCGGCCTGAAGGGTTACAATCTCTACGGCCTGAGCGAAGTGATGGGCCCGAGCGTCAGCTACGAATGCCAGTGCCAGAACGGCTCCCATATCTGCGAAGACCATTTCTATCCCGAGATCATCAACCCGGTCACCCTGGAGCCGCTGCCTTACGGACAGCCCGGCGAACTGGTCTTCACCACCCTGACCAAGGAAGGCATGCCCGTGTTGCGCTACCGCACCCGCGACCTGTGCTCGCTGATGGACGGTACCTGTGAGTGCGGCCGCACGGCTGTCCGCATGAGCCGCATCACCGGCCGTAGCGACGACATGCTCATCATCCGGGGTATCAACGTATTCCCCTCTCAGGTGGAGAGCGTCGTTTTGAGTATGCCGGAGTTCGCCCCGCGCTACATGCTCGTCGTGGACCGGGTCAACAACCTCGACACGCTGCAGGTGCAGGTCGAGTTGCGTCAGGAATATTTCACCAGCACCATGGACACGCCGGCTGCCATCGACGAGCTCGAGCGGAAGCTGTCGTCCAAACTCAAGAGCGTGCTCAGCATCGCCGCCAAGGTACAGCTGAAAGCGCCCAACACCATCGAAAGAAGTCAGGGCAAGAGTGCCCATGTCATCGATAAACGTCATTTATAAATTTCAAAAACACAATTGCTATGAAAAAGCAGAAGAAGTTTATCCTTCAAGAGAAGGAAATCCCCACACAGTGGTACAACATTCAGGCAGATATGGTCAACAAGCCGCTGCCTCCGATTCACCCTGCCACCAAGCAGCCCTTGACATGGGAAGATCTTGCACACATCTTCCCGGCCGAATGTTCCCGTCAGGAACTCGATACCGAGCACCGTTGGATCGACATTCCCGAGGAAGTGCTCGAGAAATACAAATTCTACCGTTCCACCCCGCTGGTACGCGCCTACGAGCTGGAAAAAGCCCTCGACACCCCGGCCCACATCTATTTCAAGAACGAGAGTGTCAACCCGCTGGGTTCGCATAAGATCAATTCGGCCCTGCCCCAGTGCTACTATGCCAAGATGGAAGGAACGACCAATGTCACCACCGAGACCGGTGCCGGACAGTGGGGTGCCGCCCTGGCCTATGCCGCCAAGGTCTTCGGCCTGGAAGCCGCTGTCTATCAGGTGAAGATTTCCATGCAGCAGAAGCCCTACCGCTCATCGATCATGCGTACTTTCGGTGCCGTGGTCACCGGTTCGCCCTCCATGTCCACCCGTGCCGGCAAGGACATCCTGACGGTCAATCCCAAGCACTCCGGTTCGCTGGGTACGGCCATTTCGGAGGCTGTCGAGCTGGCCATGACCACCCCCAACTGCAAATACACCCTGGGTTCGGTGCTCAACCATGTCGGCCTGCACCAGACCATCATCGGCCTGGAAGCCGAGAAACAGATGGCTATGGCCGGTGAATATCCCGACATGGTGATCGCCTGTTTCGGCGGCGGTTCCAACTTCGGCGGTATCGCCTTCCCCTTCATGCGTCACAGCATCCTCGACGGCAAGAAGACCGAATTCATCGCTGCCGAGCCTGAGAGTTGCCCGAAACTGACCCGCGGCGTCTTCCAGTACGACTTCGGCGACGAGGCCGGCCTGACCCCGCTGCTGCCCATGTACACCCTGGGCCATCAGTTCAAGCCTGCCAACATCCATGCCGGCGGTCTGCGCTATCACGGCGCCGGTGTCATCATCAGCCAGCTCATCAAGGACAAGATGATGCACGGGGTGGACATTCCTCAGCTGGAATCGTTCGATGCCGGTATGCTGTTTGCCCGCACCGAGGGTATCATTCCCGCTCCCGAAAGCTGCCATGCCATCGCCGCCACCATCCGCGAAGCCCTCAAGTGCAAGGAGAGTGGTGAGGAAAAGGTGATCCTCTTCAACCTGAGCGGACACGGCCTGATCGACATGACTGCCTACGACCAGTACATCGACGGTGACCTGCAGAACTATTCCATTCCCGATGCAGAGATCGCCAAGAATGTGGCCCAGCTGGAAACTATTATCAAATAAGTAACGATATGCCTTATTCTCCTTACTTTAATCCTGAATACGAAACGCTGACACGCCCCGAGCTGGAAGCGCTGCAACTGCAGCGCCTCCAGCAGACGGTGCGCCACTGCATGAATGCCCCGTTCTATCAGAACAAATTCAAGGAACTGGGCATCACGCCCGACGACATCAAGTCGCTCGACGATGTGAGCAAACTCCCCTTCACCAGCAAGGAAGACCTGCGCGAGAACTATCCCTACGGACTGGCCTGTGTGCCCCTAAGGGACTGTGTCCGCCTGCATTCCTCCTCCGGTACGACCGGCAACCCGACGGTGGTCCTGCACTCGCAGAAAGACCTCGACGAGTGGGCCAATGCCGTAGCCCGCTGTCTGTGGATGGTGGGCAGCCGTCCCGAGGATGTCTTCCAGAACTCGGCCGGCTATGGCATGTTTACCGCCGGACTGGGCTTCCAGTACGGGGCCGAAAGGGTCGGAATGCTCACCGTGCCTGCCGCCGCCGGCAACACGCTGCGTCAGATCAAGTTTATCAAGGATTTCGGTACGACCGTGCTGCATGCCATCCCCAGCTACGCCTCCCGCATCTATGAAGTGATGAAGGAGGAGGGTGTGGATCCGCGCCGTGACACCAAGCTGCGTGTGCTGTGCATCGGTGCCGAGCCTCACAGCGAGGAGCAACGCCGTCGTATAGAGGAGAATCTGGGCGTCAAGGCCTACAATTCCTATGGTATTTCGGAGATGATGGGCCCCGGTGTGGCCTTCGAATGCCCCGAGCAGAACGGCATCCATATCTGGGAAGACTATTTCATCGTCGAGATCATCGACCCTGTCACCCTCAAGCCGGTGCCCGAAGGCGAGCTGGGCGAGCTGGTCATCACGACCATCAACCGTGAGGCCATGCCCCTGCTGCGCTACCGCACCCGCGATTTGACCCGCTTCTTGCCGGGCGACTGCCCCTGCGGTCGCACCCATCGCCGGCTGGCCCGCCTGCAGGGTCGCAGCGACGACATGATCATCCTCAAAGGCGTCAACATCTTCCCCATCCAGGTGGAGAAAATCCTGCTCAAATTCAAGGAAGTCAGCACCGACTATCTCATCACCCTGGAGACCAAGGACGGCAACGACATCATGACCGTCGATGTCGAGTTCAGCCAGCTCTTCACCGACGACTATGGCCGTCTGCAGTCGCTCGAGAAGGAAATCACCCGTCAGCTCAAAGATGAGATCCTGGTCACCCCCAAGGTGCGTCTGCTCAGCAAAGGCAGCCTGACCGTCTCAGACGAAAAGAAGGCCGTCAGAGTAAAAGATTTGAGAAAACTATTCTAAAACACATCACTATGACCATCAATCAACTTTCTGTTTTCATCGAAAACAAGTCGGGCACGCTCATCAAAGTGCTCCAGGTGCTGAAGCAGGCCAAGATCCAGATCATCGCCTCTTCGATCGCCGATACGGCAGAATACGGTATCTACCGCATCATCTGCAGCGAGCCTGCCCGCGCTTACGAGGAACTGAAGAAGGCAGGCGTTGCCGTGGCCCTGTCCGATGTCTTTGCCATCGAACTCGACAACCAGCCCGGCCGTGCCGCCGAAGCCGTGGAGTGTCTGAGCCGTGCCGATATCAGCATTGCCTACATGTACACCTTCCTGTTCAATGGCAAGGGCATCCTGATCTTCCGCACCGACAATGCAGAAAAAACCCGCGAGGTGATTATCCTCAACGGGCTTCATTTCGTTTCCGAAAAAGATTTGTCGGTCTGGTCCTGAGCGGACACGTTTCAACCGTACCAATCGTCGGGCCTGGTGTTGCGCAGTGTTGCAACATCAGGCCCGATGATTTTATTTGTGGTAGCACTCGAAGAACTTGTCGACCTTTGCGGCTGGCATCTTGGGAGTGAACAAGCTGACAATCAGCACAACGGGAAAGCCGCCGACCATGGCGATGGCCCCGCAGTTGATCGGGTTGAGCGGATTGCCTATCAACATGTTGACCACGGTGAGTCCGACACCCCAGGCAAAGCAGGCCCAGACCGAGGCAGTGGTCACTTTCTTCCAATAGAGACCCAACAGGAAGGGCGCCAGGAAGGCTCCGGCCAGAGCGCCCCAGGAGATACCCATCAGCTGGGCGATGAAGGTGGGCGGGTTCAGCGCGATCATCAGCGAGATGGTGATGAAGAACACAATCAGCACGCGCATGACCACCACCTTGCGACGCTCGATCTTTTCGGAGATGAGGTCGTCGATGATGCCTTCGTCCACTTCGCTGCTATCCGATTTCTTGTCGCGGTAGATCAGGTCGAGCGTCATGGTCGAGGAGGAAGTCAGCACCAGCGAAGCCAGCGTGGACATCGAGGCCGACAGCACCAGCAGGACGACCAGGGCGATGACCACATCGGGCAGGGTGACCAGCATCGAGGGGATGATGCTGTCGTAGGCCAGTTTGCCGTTGGGCAGGAGCGCAGGAGCATCGAACAGCCGTCCGAAACCGCCCAGGAAGTAGCAACCTCCGGCCACGACGATGGCAAACAGGGTGGAGATGACGGTGCCGCGCCGGATGGCTTTCTCGTCGGTGATGGAGTAGAACTTGCCGACCATCTGGGGCAGGCCCCAGGTGCCCAACGAAGTCAGGACCACCACACCCAGCAGGTTCCAGGGATCGGGACCCAGCCAGTCGGCAAACTTGCCGTTGAGCTCGGGATGGCCGTCGGCAGGCAGGGTTGCCAATTTGCCGACAGCAGACGCCAGACCGCCTTGGGTGTTGAGCACAGCGGCAATCACGATGACAATGCCGAACAACATGATGACACCCTGCACAAAATCGTTCATGGCCGTAGCCTTGTAGCCGCCCAGGATGACGTAGAGGGCGGTTAGTACCGACATGATCACCACACAGTATTCGTAGGGGATGCCGAAGCCCATCTCGAACAGGGTGGAGATGCCCTTATAGACACCGGCGGTATAGGGAATCAGAAAAACAAAAGCGATGATGGAGGCCACCACGCGCAGACCTTGGCTCTGATAGCGGGTGCCGAAAAAGTCGGGCATGGTGCGGCTCTCGATATGCTGGGTCATCAGTTTGGTGCGCCGGCCCAGGATGATCCACGCCAGCAGCGAGCCGATCAAGGCATTGCCGATGCCGATCCAGGTGGACGACAGTCCGTATTTCCAGCCGAACTGTCCGGCATAGCCCACAAAGACGACGGCCGAAAAATAGGAAGTGCCGAAAGCAAAAGCCGACAACCAGGGGCCGACGGAACGGCCGCCCAGGACGAAACCATCCACGCTGCCGGCCTGTTTGCGGGAATATACACCGATCCCGATCAGTACGGCCAAGAAGATGATGGTCAGAATGATTTTGATAGCCATATTGTTTGTGTGTGATGGTTAGAAAGCGATTTGGAACTGAGTCTGCAGCCTGTTGTAGTCATCTCCGATCAGCGCACCGCAGATGCTGCGGTTGTATTGCAGCTGGACACGGCATTTCTTGTAAAACCAGTACTGGACGCCCAGGGTGGCATTGGCTTGTCTCCAGCCGCCGACCTCTGTGTTGCGGTCCAGATAGTCGGCACTGGCGATGATGTCCCAACCATCGGTCATCGGCAGGCAGGCGGTCAGATAGCCGCCCAGGCTGTTGACATCGCCGTCGCGGCCTCCCAGCAGTTCGCCGCGCAGGCTGAAGGGACGGGCTTCCTTGTATTTGCCGGGAGCCAGTTCGCCGATTTTGTATTCGGCACCGATGCTGTAGCGGTCGCGTGTATAGTCGTCGCCGACGGCGATGGTCGGGTTCCAGGCGGCCAGCCCGAGAGCGTGTCCGGTGCCCTTCTGTCCGCTGGCCACGATGCGCAGACCGTCAATGGGCCTTGCCTCAAGTTTGACAATCAGGTCTTTCTCGCGGTTACCGTCCTTGCGGTTGATGCCTTGGCCGTTCATGACAGCCAGTTCATAATACAAACAATTGTCGAACAGCGTTCCGTAGAACATCATGCCCAGATCGCGGCCGGTGCTGGGACCGAACAGTGGATCGGTCGAGCCTGCCAGCCACGAAACAGGCAGGGAGCAGACATCGATCAGTTCGACCGACGAAGGCGACAGGGGGTTCTCCAGCGAGTAGCTGTTCTTGAACTGGCCGATTCTGAAATTGAGGGCCTGGTCGTTGCTGATGCGAAAGTCGGTATAGTATTCCAGCAGTTCGCCCGAAAAATTGTGCATGATGAGGAACGACCAGCGGTCGGTGACCCGGGCCTTGGCCCATACCAGCACGCGCTTCATGACGAAACTGTTGGTGGACGTCCCATTGGGATCTTGCCATTCGAAGCCCGCCTGGGCGTAACCGTTGACGGTGATGCGTGAGGTCAATTCCTTCTGCCAGTCATTGTTGTTTTCGCTTGTCTGTCCCATGGCGGAGGCGCAAGTCCACAAGGTCAGGAGGGCTGCCAAGGCTCCCTTCTTGAATTGGTTCTTTTTCATCGTTTGGAAAATGATTATAATTATCTGTTTTTCAGTTGTTTCTTATGTATGGTATTCGTTTTTCGAGTCTGTTTTTTGTGCTTCGAGGCTACAAAGTTATTAAAAAAACAGTCGAGGCGAATTATTTTCGTTGTAATATGAATTAAAAGCTATATATTTGCAGTCCTGAAACGTTTTAGATTTTGCGTCACCCTGTAATTGTCTCTTTTGTATGAGAATCGGTCTGTTGCTTCTCTCTTCTCTTCTTGTTTTTGCTTCTTGTGAGCAATGGTCCTTTCTACAAAAGGATAATCATTCTGACAATCAGCATCCTGTCACTTTGGAAGCCTCCAATATTTCGGCCTTCAAAGCCACCCTCAACGGCAGTCTGCCGCTAGACGCCGAGGCTGAGCCGACCGAGGTCTGGTTTCTTTCCTGCCCATCGGTTGTTTCTTTGGAAAAACTGCTGGCAGAAGGCACAAATCTGGAGGCTGAACTGCATCCCGACGGTAGTTTCGACGCTAAAACCGTATCGCTCGACATGGATGCCCAATACAGCTATGTGGCTTGCGCCCGGATTCATGGCGAAGACCTCTTTGGCGAAGTCAAGACTTTCACCACGAGAACCCGCGAAACGCCCGAGGGTGCCGTCGAGCTGGGTCTGAGTGTCATGTGGGGCAGTTGCAACCTGGGTTCGACCGTGCCCGAAGACTATGGCCACTATTATGCCTGGGGCGAAACCGAGCCCAAGGAAGATTACACATGGGAAACCTACCTCTTGTGTCGCGGCAGCTACAACACCCTGACCAAGTATTGCACCGACGATGACTATGGAACGGTCGACAACAAGGTCACACTCGAACTGGAAGACGATGCTGCCCATGCCTGCCTGGGCGGCAACTGGCGCATGCCGACCGACGAAGAGTGGACCGAATTGCAGACCCAATGTTCCTGGTCGTGGACCAGCATCAACGGAGTGAGCGGCTACAAGGTGACCAGCCGCAAACCCGGCTACACCGACAACTGGATTTTCCTGCCGGCCGCCGGCCATCGTCATGGCGACGATCACTTCGATTTCGGCTCCTATGGCCTCTACTGGTCGTCGTCGCTCAGCGAAAGAGATTCCTACGACGCCTGGTATGTCTATTTCTACGACAGCCACGTCACTCGCCGCAGCTATTACTACTACGACCGCTACCTGGGCCGCTCCATCCGACCCGTGGCTGAGTAAATATCAATTCAATTAATTCATTCGGACGTTTCCAGAATGGAAAGGTCCAGCTGTGTTTTTGCAGGGTTCTGCCAGCGATATGATAGCGATATGATAGCGGTTAGAGCCTGCATTATCGGCTCAAATGTGAGGTTAAAAGTGCGATTATCGGCTCAAATTTGAAGTTAAAAGTGCGATTATCGGCTCAAGATTATCCGATAATTGAGAAGATATCCGAACTTTTGCGCCGATTTGATGCTCTGACGGCAACAAGCGAACGGCCCGCATCACCAGCAATGCCATTCTGATAGCCAACGGCTATTGTCCGCTGAGTTTCCGCTCTGTTGACGCCATCGACTACAAGAAGGCAATGCTCATCTTCTATGAACAGAACAATTTGTATGCCTTCAAGCAGATATTCATCGATCAGTTTGACTTTGCGGTGAAGGAGTACTTTTAAACATCCAAGGATTATTCAAACGCGCTTCCTCCTACAAATAATAAAGAAGGATGCCCTTCATACCGCTGCCAAGCTATTACGCTCCAAGCCACACGGGGATATCATATGAGTGGTATCCTTTGAGCGCTATTATCACCTTCGGTTAGGAAGCCCCTCTATTTGTATTATATCCATTTTTGTGTTACCTCTCATTTTCAGATAATTACTGCACAGCATGGATTGGCTGGCAATCCCTGTTAACAGAAGTGAAAAATAAGGCTCTGGGTATATCGTGGGTTAATGGTGGGAATATCGTGGGTTAATGGTGGGTATATCGTGGGTATATTGTGACTCCATTGTAGGCACATCGAAAAAGTCGAACTGTGATTCCAAATGCAATAGAATTTACTTGACAGAGTAATCCTCAGTTAGCTAGACGTTTCCAGGTGATGGAATGGTCCAGCTATGTTTTTGTAGGGTTTTGCCAGCGATATGCCTGCGGTTTGAGCGACGCATATCGCTGAAAAGGGTATGGCTACACGCTGCCTGGACGCTGTCAATCCTATCAAAAAAACGTCAACCAAAATCAGTAAAAGACAGTCCCCAAATTAACTGCAACAACTGCAACGCAACGCCCGCCTAGTTGGGGGAAAAAATTTTTTCAGTTGGAGCGAAAAAAAGTTGGTCAAATATTTTAGACCGCACTACCCCGATTTTACCTTTGCCTCGTCTTACCAAGAGAAACACATTGGCGCGCATGGGAATCTCAAGGCTTAGACACTGAGAAAAACATTTAATTATCAACCATTAAAACACAAGAACTATGGCAATGAAAGTAAAACAAGACACCACCAGTTGCATGGGCCACGGCCCCATGCAACTCTAGCCACCCGGAGAGGCTTTCTTTTGAGGGTACCCAGAGCCGGGATCGAACCGGCATGGAAGTGAATCCACTGGTGTTTGAGACCAGCGCGTCTACCAATTCCGCCATCTGGGCTTTTCACGTGAAACCGCTTTCGCGATTTCGGCCGCGAAGTTAATGCAAACCGAGCGAATAGCAAAATTTATTTTGCCATCCGCTCGGTGCATTCTAATTCCTAGTAATAGATGATCTCCCTTTCGACAGTCGTGACGCTCCGGTTGCCGTCGAGGACGCCCATGGTGTCTTCCTTGCGCGAGATCCAGTTGCCATGGGAGTCATAGACATAGTCGGTATAATAGTACTGGATGGAGTCGCCTTCGTTGAAGACATCAAACTGGCTGAGGATGAGTTCGTCGTGTTCGTCAAACTCGTTGGTGCGCCAGTAGTCAGCCAGCCAGCTGCCCACATAACCGTCCACGTGACGGAAGTCCTTGATGTCCAGCCAGCGGTTGTTCTGGTAGTATTCGCAATGATCCACCCGGTAGTCTCCCATCCACTTGTAGGTGGTTTCCGGCACCCGGCTGTCCCAGCTCAGGGGCATGCCGTTGGCCTGCCACGTCATGGCCGAGATGCCGTGGTCGCTCGAATCGGGATAACCTTCCTTGTAGGTCCAGTGATAGTAGAGGGTGGTGTCGGTGCCCTCTATGATCTGCCCGTCGTTCCACTCGTCGATCAGGTAGCTGCGGCTGGCGATGGTGAGGTTGCCCTGGTCGTCGAAGACGTAGCTGTCGTCGGAGTAGGCGGTGTGCTGGATTTCAGGCTGGCGACGGTGAACGGCCGAGACGCCCTTCATGATGTCCTTGTTCATGATGTCGTAGGAGATCATGTCACTGGTGAGGCGGCCATGGTAGAGATAGCCGTCGAGGACCACCACCTTGCCCGGGTTGCCGTATTCGTAGGTGATTTCTTCATACAGATAGCCGTCTGCGCTCCTGGATTCGCTCTTGATGAGCTGGCCTTCGGCGTTGAAGGTGTTGGTGATGATGTCGCTCAACTCTCCGCTGTTGTTGTAGGACGAGGCCTTGAGCAGATGACCGGCCCGGTCGTATTCGTAGAGCGTGTAGGACATATAGGTGGTGACATGCCACTGTTTGACAGGGCCGCGCAGGCCGGCCTGTTCGCGGTCGGTACGGTCCCAGAAATTGGTCTCATACCAGGCTTCGGGGCTGAAATCAACGGTGGTGCTGTCGCCAGATTGCTGGTTGTTGCCGGAATCGTCGCCCGGCGTGACGGGATCTTCGCAGGCAGCAAACATCAGTGCTAGCAATGCGATGGGTAATAACTTTTTCATAACTAGTCTATTCAAAATATTCTATGGTGCGTCTCAGCGAAGCGTCGTAAACCGGTCCTTCCGGGCCGTTGATGAGCACCATGTACTTGTTGGTGAAATAGGTCCAGTTGCCGTGGTCGTCGTACTCGTATTCCCAGGAGGAAGGACGTGTCCAGGGCGCATCCGATTCTTCGTTGAAGCGCTCCTTCATATCGATGAGATCGCCTGCCTTGTTGTAGGTGTATTTCTCCCAGAAGCAGAAGCCGAACAGGGCATCGAAAGGATTGCCTTCCTGGCAGGTCCAGGCGATGGGATTGAGGTATCTCTTTTCCGTCTCGGAGAATTCGATGTAGCCATCGGGCCCGTCCATGGTGAGGGGCATGCCGTTGTCACGCCATGTCATGGCCGTGACACTGTTGAGGACGCGGCCCTCGATTTCGAAGGTGAACGAGTAGGGATAGTCGCCTTGATAGACCACGGGATTGGGGCAGCTCCATGTGTAGTCGGGATAGTCGTCGCCCTGCATGATGGCACCCAGGGTGTCCTCGTTGCGATCGTAGAAACGGTAATAGGAGTGGTAGGAATGCCACATCTTGCCGTCGGCATCGAAGGAGTACAGATAATCGACAAAGGATTTTGTCGTGTCCGATCCCAGCCACGTGCTGGTGCGGACGGCCGAAAGATCCTTGATGATGGAACTGTTGTGGTCGCGATAGTCGGGGCCCAGGCATCTGAACACGCGGCTGTTGAGGTAGGCGTCGGGACGCTGGAAGACAAACTTGCCGGGGTTGTCGTATTCATAGACTTCCTCCTCGATGACACCGTTCCAGGGATCGAACTCCGTGCCGCCTTTTTCCCGGGTACGGCCATGACGGCTGCTGATGAGCCGGCCCTGCTGGTCGTAGGTGAAAAGGGTGAGCCATTCGCCGCGAGTGCTTGTGGGGTCGACGTCGCGCATCGAAACAAGGTGTCCGGCCCGGTCGTATTCATATTCGCGGTGGCTGCTGCCTCCCACATACCATTTCTTGACAGGGCCGCGCAGGCCGATCTTCTCACGGTCGGTGCGCTCCCAGAAATTGGTCTCGTACCAGGTCTCGGGGGCAAGGCCGCCTGAGTCGGTGGGGTTGATGATGATGCTGTCGCCAGATTGCTGGTTGTTGCCGGAATCGTCGCCCGGCGTGACGGGATCTTCGCAGGAGAACATCAGCGCGGTGGCTCCCAGGGCGAACATCCAAAGTTTGAAAGCTTTCATATCGGTAATGTTTAGGATGATCCAGGTTTGACGCAAGTTATCTGCTTCGGCCGTAAAGATATAATATATTGGCTGATAATAAAAACATCGGGTGACAAATAAAAAAGACATCCCGGAAGCCGAAGCTCCCGGGATGCCGTTATGGAAGGCCTTTGACAGGCTGTCAGAGAGGATCAATAACCCGTGTTCTGATAGTCGTCCCCATTGTTGATGGAGGGCAGGAAGGTGCTGGTGTCAAAGGGTCTGAGCACGTAGTTCACGTTGAAGTACTGGGCCAGCGAAGGATTGGTCTCCTGCAGGTAGGTGGCATTGTCCAGCATGCCTGTACGAGCCAGGTCGTAGTAGCGCTGCCATTCACCGCAGAGCTCACGGCCGCGTTCGTCCAGGACGGTGCGGACGGTGGCGGTACCCGTCAGGGCGGTAGCACCGGCACGATTTCTTACCCTATTAATATAGCCCATGGCATTGGCACCACCATTGATGGCGATGTCAGCTTCGGCAGCGATGAAGTACATTTCCGGCATACGGAGGATGAGCATGGCATCCAGGTTGCCGAAACGCAGCTTGCTGGGATTGACCGTGTGGAAGTTGGACGAGTTGAACTTGGTCAGCGTAGGATAGAAGTACGACAGGAAGTTCTCGTTCGTGCCATCGTTCTTGTAGTCGGCCGTGGTGTTGGTGTAGGCATGTTTCAGCTTGATGGTCTTGCCGGCATCGTCATAGACATCGGCATAGTCGACGATGAGCTGGGTGGCGGTCGATTTGGCAGCTACCTTGGCGGCATAGTCGGCATCCTGCGGCATGACAAACTCGATGGCCATATCGCCCACGTTGATGGTCTGACCTTTCACCACGGTGGTGTCCTTGTCAAACTTGGCGGCAACATCGCCCGTCCAGGTGTAGGCCTTGTTGGCGTTCCACTTGTTCTGGAAAATCTGGGCGAAACGGGGATCCAAAGTGTTGTCATCGTTGACAAACAGGCTGATCAGGTGCTGGGTCGGCATCAGATAGCCGTTGACTGAACCTTCCCACGTAACATAGCTCTCGGCATTGTTTTCACGGGCCGGGAACTGGGTGGTCTGGCAGCGGAAGATGGTGTGGCACATGTTCAGCACCTGGGCACCGTTGCTACTGCCGTTGTACGTGCTGCTGGCAAAATACGAATGCTTCCACAGGGCTTCGCGGTTGTTGAGGTTGTTGGCCTCGTTGAAGACATCGGCGAAGTTGGGATACATATAGGTGTTGTAGGTGGCACCGCCGGCCTCGCAGTCGGTGATCAACAGCTTGGCATTGTCCAGCGCCTTCTGGTAGTAGGGCGCCTTGTTGTCGGTCCAACGGGTGGCCTGCAGGGCAGCGCGTGCCAGCAGACCGATGGCCGATTTCTTGCTTGGACGGGTGATGACGTTGTCGTCGCCCACGGGCAGCCATTCAACGGCATATTCCAGGTCGGGGATGATGATCTCGTCATAGACCTTGATGGGATCCATCTTCTCGGGCGAGTAGGTGCCTTCGCCCACGCTGGTGTTGGCCTCGGTCACCACTGTGATGGCTCCGAACTGCTCTACACCGTGGTAGTAGTACAGGGCACGCATGAAGCGGGCTTCGGCTGCCTTGGCGTTGCGTTCGGCATCGGTGTTGAACTTGGGCAGGTTGATGAACTGCAGTACCTTGTTGCACGAGCCGATACCATCGTACAGTGAATACAGGAAGTTCAGCGTGTAGGTGGTGTTGGGGGCACCGCCGGCAAAGAACCAGCAGTACTGCTGATAGGTGTTGTCCAGATTTCTCGGCGTGGTCCACAAGTCGGATTCGGCTTCGGTGATGGCCATGAAGTCGATCTTGTTGATGTTGCCGTAGAAGCTTCTTTCCAACCCGAAGTAGATCTGGTTGACCAGGGTCTGGAAGCCTTCGGGCGTCTGGCTCATGTTTTCGAACGTGAAGCCGCCGGGGTCGTCTTCTTCAAGAGAACAGGAAGTGTAAGTTCCGCAGGAAAGGGCTGCGACAACCACCGGAATGAAATACTTATAAATATTTTTCATAGGTGTAATCTCCTTTCATTAAAATGTGATGTTCAAACCAAAGACAAACTGTCTGTAAAGCGGATAGCGCGAAGAGGAGGATTCGGGATCCACGCCCTTGAGCTGGGTGGCTTTGGTCCAGACAGCAGGATTGTAGGCCGTGCCGTAAACACGCAGGCGGTCGATGGCAGCCTTCTTGGTCAGCGTGCGGGGCAGGGTGTAGCCCAGCGTGATGTTCTTGATCTTCACGAAGTCGCCGGCAAGATAGTTACAAGCTGAGGCGGCGGGGTTGTTGTTCAGACCGGGAGCATAGTAGTAGGCATCGGTGTTGGCGGCCGTGTAGTAATCCACACCCGAGGGCTGGTTGCTGGTCACATCGGACGAACCGCTGTAGTAGCTGTACGATACCAGATGGCCGAAACGTCCCATCAGATAGACGGTGGCGTCGAAGCCCTGGAAGGTGAAGGTGTTGTTCAGACCGGCAATGTATTTCGGGGTGTAGGTACCCAGCACCTGCTTGTCGTTTTCGGTGTAAAGATGGACACCGGGTTCGGCATCGGCATCGTTGGGCACGGTCTCGATCTTGACAGCACCGGGTTCTGCACCGTAGAGGGCGGCCTCGGCAGCCTCGTCGGCCTGCCAGATGCCGACATACTTGTAGTCATAGACCGAATTGATCGATTCGCCTTCGAAGAACCAACCCAGCGTATTGTCTTTGAAGTTGCCGCCGGGCAGGTTGACAATCTTGTCGGTCTGCCAGGCCAGGTTCAAAGAGGTGTTCCAGGTGAAGTCCTTGGTGCGGATGTTGTGCGAGGTCAGGGTGACTTCCAGACCGCGGTTCATCGTTTCGCCCAGGTTCTGCCAGCTGGCCAGCGTCCAACCCCAACCGGTGAAGCCGGTGGTGGCGGGAATGGCGCGGGAGTAGAGCAAGCCTTTGGTCTTGGTGTCGTAGTATTCGATGGTACCGTCCAAGAGGTTGTTCAGGATGCTGAAGTCCAGACCCAGATTCCAGTTGTAGGATTTCTCCCAGCCGATACCGGCGTTACCATAGGTGCTGGTGTATTGGGTGATACCGCCTGCATTCGGCGAGTTCGGGCCATCGACCGAGATGTTGGCGGGATACTTGTACATGCCGGAGGCCGTAGCGTAGGCCGACATACCACCCGAGTTACCGGTGACACCGTAGCTGGCACGGATCTTCAGGTTGTCGATGAAATCTTTCGTATCTTCCATGAACTCTTCGTCGCTCAGGCGCCAGGCCAGGGCCAGGGAGGGGAAGTAGTCCCATTTCTTGCCTTCGGACAGCCACGACACACCGTCGTAACGGATCGAAGCCGTAGCCATGTATTTGCCCTTGAAGCTGTAGGCGGCACGTCCGGCGTAGGACATCTGCTGCGTCTGCTTGTAGTTGCTGTCGGCATAGAAGTTGTTGCCACCGCCCATGCGGTAGAACAACCAGGCGTCGAGTTCCTGACCCATCGAACCGGTGTAGTTGTCGACCAGCTGGCGATAGTTCCAGGAGGTCAGGGCGGTCAGTACCAGGTTGTGGTCTTCGGCGAAGGTCTTGTTCCAGGTAACGATGTTGTCCCAGGTGTAGGCCCATTCGTTCTGAGTGTAGATTTCAGCGTAGGGGATGACATAGCCCACATAGTGGGGCGACTGGGTCCAGCATTCCGAACCATAGTATTTGCCACGGTTTACATTGGCGTGCGAACCGCCGATCTGGGTTTTGAGGGTCAAGTCCTTGAGAGGATTGATCTCCAAGTAGGCGGTCGGCTGCAGATAGACCGACTTGGTCTGGTTGGCATACTGGTTGGTGCGCCAGTCGGCCAGCGGGGAGATCTGACCGTTACCGGCGTTCTCACCGATGTAGAAGTACTGCAGGTTGCCATATTCGTCATAGGGCAGACCCAGCGGCAGGCGGCTCACGGCGTTGCCGAAGACCGGGTTGGCCGTGTTGTTCAGAGAGAAGGTGCTGTTGGTGACCAGTCCGATTTTGGCCCAGTCGAAGACCTGCTGATCGGCATTCAGACGGAAGACCATTTTGTTGCCTTTTTCCATCGGCATCAAGCCCTGGTCCTGAGTGAAGGACAGGGATGAATAGACTTGCGATTTGGCATTACCCGTCGAAACGGACAAGCTGTATTTCTGCGTGGTGGCTTTCTTGCCGTTGTTCACGGCTTCGTCCACCCAGTCGATCCACTGGCCTGCGTTGTAGGCATCCAGGTAGTAGGTGTTGCCGCCGAACAGCGTGGACATGTCGGCAAAGTCGGCACCGTTCTTGTTCTTGTAGGCTTCGTGGTAGTAGTCGAGCCATTCCTGACCCTGCATACCATGTTTATACATAGGTGTGCCCTTCACGCCGAAGTAGGAGTCGAAGTTGACCGTGGTGATACCCTCTTTACCCTTCTTGGTGGTGATGAGGATGACACCGTTGGCACCGGCCGAACCGTAGATGGCGGTCGAGGCGGCGTCCTTCAGCACGTCGATGCTCTCGATGTCGGCGGGGTTGACCTGGCTGAAGTAGTCGTTGACATTCTGAACGACACTGTTGTCAGCGGTGTTGACCACCAGCTTGTCCACAATGGTCGTGGTCGGCATGATGACACCGTCGATGACGATCAGCGGGCTGTTGTTGCCGTAGATGGAGCGTGCGCCACGCAACATGACACTGGGGTTGCTGCCCACGGCACCGCTCGACTGGACGATATCCAGACCGGAGATGCGGCCCTGCAGGGCTTCCATGATGTTGTTGGTCGGAGCGGCGACAATGTCCTTGGGGGCGATCGAGGAGATGGCTCCCGTCAAGTCGCGACGTTTCATCGTACCGTAGCCGATCACCACCACGTCGTCCAAGTCTTTCGTGTCGGCTTGCATGGTCACTTTCATGCCATTCTGTGCCGGCAGCTCAAGGCTTTCCATGCCCAGATACGAGAAGCGCAGGGTGGCTCCCGGCTTGACACTGAGCACGAACTGTCCGTTGGCATCGGTCGTTGTTCCGTCGTTGGAGCCAACGATCATAACGTAAGCTCCGATCACTGCCTGCCCGTCGTCAGCCGACACCACCGAACCGGTAATGGTCTGGTTCTGGGCAAACATCAGGCCTGTGACTCCTAGTACACAAGCGAGAAAAACGTACAGTTTTCTTTTCATAGATGTTTCGATTAATAAATTAGGTGATTGAGTTGAAACCAGTTTGTTCTGTTACTTTCCAGAATTCTTCTATAATAACTGTTAGTATTTAGGTCGTTTGTTTTGACTCGACAAAGATAAATTGTCTTTTTATACCTGCAAATCTTAAAGCGAAAAAAAACGTTTATGTTAAGTTAATACATCTAAAACGATTTAGTCAACAGAAAAAGTCCCACAAATATACAAATTTACATTATATCAAATTAAAGTGAAGTAATTAATGAAAATTATATTAACACTCCATGAGTCGGATCGGCAGACACGATGAATACGGATCAGCATGTGCCGTCGGAATTACCGGGTCGGTTTTTGTGATTCGGAAGAAAAACCTATCTTTGCGACAATACGAGGAAATGCAATATCAAACCATATAACTATGAAGAAAACAGTTTTGACAGCCGTTTTGTTGCTGGGCCTCGGTTTGACTGCCTTTGCGGCAGATGCACCGAGGAATGAGACGCTGCTTGACAGCGGATGGACGTTTTTCGCCTCCTACGATATCAGTCGTCGCTCGACCGTGGAGACCGTCACGGTGCCCCACTCGTGGAACCTGACCGATGTGTTCGAGGGGCTTAACTACAACCGCGGCACCTACCTCTACCAGCGCAATCTGGTTTGCGATGCTTCCATGAAGGACAAGCGCGTGTTTCTGAAGTGCGACGGCGTGAACACCTATGCCGAAATCGCCGTGAACCGGCAGTATGTGGGTCAGCACGCCAGCGGCTACACAGCCTGCTGCTTCGAGATTACCGACTGGCTCAAGGAGGGTGACAACAAGCTCACCATCGTGGCCAGCAATGCCTACCGCACCGATATCGCCCCCATGGCGGGCGACTTCAATATGTACGGCGGCATCACCCGTCCGGTCCACCTGATTGTCACCGGACAGGACTGCATCTCGCCGCTCGACTATGCTTCGACGGGTGTCTATGTGCATCAGGACAATATCTCGGCCGCCCGGGCCGACATCAGCGTCGAGACCGTGCTTTCGCTGAAGGGCGGCCTTGATGGCAAGCAAGTGCGTGTCAGCATCGTGGATGCCGCCGGCAAGACTGTGGCTTCGGGCCAGAGCGCCGACTTTGTCCGCCGCGAGGACAGTCCCTTCGATGCCCATGCCTACACCAGCATGATTCCGCTCTCGGTCTCCTCGCCGCGGCTGTGGAACGGTCGGCAGGATCCCTATCAATACAAGGTGGCCGTCGAATTGCTCAGCGACGGGCAGGTGGTCGACCGCATCGAGGAGCAGACGGGCTTCCGCTATTTCCATGTGGATGTCGATGAGGGCTTCTTCCTCAATGGCAAGCATCTCGACCTGCACGGTGTCTGCCGCCACGAAGAGGGCTACCAGACGGGCGGTCTCTACAACGAGGAGGCCATGGCCCAGGATGCCGACATCATCTACGAACTGGGTTCGACGGGGGTGCGCTTCGTGCATTATCCCCATTCCAAATACGACGTGCAGATGTACGACCAGCGCGGCATCGTGCTCTGGTACGAGCTGAACCTGGCCGGCCCCGGCGGCTACGGCTCACCGGGCTACATGAAGAATCCCGACCTGGAAAAGAACGTCATGCAGAACCTCATCGAGATGATCCGGCAGAACTACAACTCGCCGGCCATCTGCTTCTGGAGTCTCTGCAACGAACTGTCGTTCAAGTATGACGAACCGGCCACCTTCCTCGGCCAGCTCAACGCCAAGGCCAAGGAAATCGATCCGCAGCGCCTGACCACCTTTGCCATCTGCTACGACCAGGACAAATTCCAGGGCATCACCGATGTGCTCGGTTGGAACAAGTATTTCGGCTGGTATCTGGGTGAAGGCGGTGTCGGTGAGTTTATGGACCAGGCCAAGATCGCGGCTGCCGGACAGCCCCTCGGGCTCTGCGAATACGGTGCCGCCGGCAGTCCCAACCAGCATGGTTTCGAGCGCCGGGTCAGCAACCGCGTCCACTTGGAGGAATACCAGGCACGCGTCCACGAGGACAACTGGCGGGCCATGTCCACCCGGCCTTTTGTCTGGTGCAAGTTCATCTGGCAATACAGCGACAACCCCTCCAGCATCCGTGACGAAGGCGACATGCGGGGCATGAACGACAAGGGTATCGTCACCTGGGACCGCAGCATACGCAAGGACGCCTATTATTTCTACAAAGCAAACTGGAACCCCGAACCGATGCTCTACATCGCCGCCCGCCGCTACACGCAGCGTGGTGAGGGCGTGACCGATGTCAAGGTCTATACCAACCAGGCCAAGGCTACGCTCTACCTCAACGGCAAGAAGCTGCAGACGGCCAGGAAAGATGATATCAACTGCATCGTCTTCCACGATGTCACGCTCAAGGAAGGTGAGAACACCATCATGGTCAAGGCCGGCAAGCTGAGCGATGAATGCTCCCTGGTCTATGATCCATCCTTGAAACCTCGTGTCAACGGTGGCTTCGGCCGCCTGGACGGCGCTGTCAACTGATTATATTACAAATGGCATCGCATAGTGTTCCCCGAACCGTCGCGGCAAGCCGCGACCTCCCTCCCAACGGCCAAAAGGCCGTCGGGCCCCTCCCTCTCCCCGAGCCGAGGGTGGCACGGGTTCTTGGTAACACTATGCGATGCTCTCAATGAATAAGTAGAATGAAGAAGATTACCTTATTGATGGCCTGTGTGATGCTGATAGGTGTCGGCGGGCTGCGTGCCGAAAAGGTGCTGGAAGCAACGCCCCAGAATTTCGGCACAGTGATGAAAAGCCTGCGTCAGGCAGTCAAGAACCAGAAGGAAGATGTCACCGTCATCCTGCACGAAGGCACTTACCAACTGTCATCGCCGCTGGTGTTTGACGAAGTCTTGTCGGGCAAGAACGGCTACACCTTGCGCATCAAGGCCGCCGAGGGCGAAACGCCTGTCATCAGCGGTGGTGTCCAGGTGACGGGCTGGGAGCGAGTCCACGGCAATCTGTACAAAGCCCCCTTCAAAAGCGACAAGAAGCTGCGTTCGCTCATCGTCAACGGGCAGCGGGCCCGCATGGCCGGATCGCGCCAGCTCATCCAGGGACTGGGTGCCTACGGACGCATCGCCATCACGGGCGACGAACCCTGGGCCTTCGGCCGCGGCCGGGCCTTCGAAGGCATCATGATGCAGAGCGGTGCCGAGATGGGCGCCTTCCGCAATCCCGAAGATGTCGAGCTGGTGCAGAACTCCGTCTGGACCGAAAAGATCATCTGCGTAAAGGATATGCAGAAGTGGGGCGACACCATCGCTGTCGAGCTGCAGCAGCCCTACGGTGCCATCCTGACCAACCTCAAATGGGCCGGCAAGACCAATTTCCAAGGCAAGTTCTTTGTGCGTAACGCCATGGAACTGCTCGACGAGCCGGGCGAATTCTATTTCGACCGCAGTGCCCAGATGCTTTATTACATGAGCTGGGGCGAAGATATGTCCCAGGCCGAGGTCATTGCTCCCCGCACCGAAGGGTTGGTGCGCATCCTGGGCAAATCGACCGCCAAACGGGCCGGCAACATCAGCCTGGAAGGCCTCACCTTCGCCTATGACGCCTGGAACCTGATGGACATCGACGGTTCCCATGGTTTTGGCGGCATCCAGAGCCTGGCCATGGCGGTGAAATACATCCCCGACGGCAACTGGCATCCGACCAAGTACAACTCGGTCGAGCTGCCCTGGGGCACCATTGAGGTGCGCAATGCCAAAAATGTGCAATTGCTGGGCAATCGCTTCGAACACCTTTCGTCGGCAGTGGCCGTGAGCCTTTCGAACGATGTGACCGGCGCTTCCGTGACGGGCAACGTCTTCATGGACCTGCTGGGCAATTCGGTCAGCGTGGGCCATCCGCAGCACTATGAAATCGGCGATGGCGAAGGCCTGTTCGCTGCAGACGTGGAAGGCCTGTGCCACGACATCCGCATCACCAACAACTATGTGCGCAACATCTGTCTGGACTTCCGTCAGCTGGAAGCCATGATCGGCTTCTTTGTCAAGGATGTCCATTTCGACCACAACGATATCACCGGCACTCCCTACGGCGCCATTGCCCTGGGCTGGTGGTGGGGCAACGCAGGCATCCCCGAATCGACCGTGGCCGGCAACAACTCGGTGAGCTACAACCGCCTGGGCGGTACGCACCAGATCCTGACCGATGGCGGCATCATCTACATGCTGGGCCGTCAGCCGGGTTCGGTCTGCGAAGGCAACTACCTCTACAACGGACCGCGGTGCATCTATCCCGACGACGGTTCTTCGGGCTGGACCATCCGCCGCAACTTTGTCAACAGCCTGCGTCAGCTGTGGCTGCACATCGACTCGGACCGCGACTACGACATCACCATCGAGGACAATTACGTCAAGGACAACTATCTGAAGAACAGTGGTGACGGCGTCGAAGTGCTGCGTACCAAGGTGTTCCGCAACATCCCCTTCAGCGAGGAAGCCCTGGCCATCCAGCAGGCCGCCGGCATCCAGAGCGAGTGGCAGCATATCATCCCCCGCTTCGATCCGCGACCCGTATCGCTCTATATCGAGATGTACGTCCAGAAGATACAGTAGCGATGAAACTGCGGGTGATACTGCTCATGCTGCCGCTCGTGGCGTTGCTGTCTTGTCGGCAGCGTCCGGCCAGTGAGACCCATGACGGCCCCTACCGGCCCGACTGGCAATCGCTGGAAAAGCATGTGGCCGTGCCTGGTTGGATGCGCGACGCCAAATTCGGCATCTATTGCCATTGGGGCGTCTATAGCGTGCCGGCCTACGGCAACGAGCAGTATTTCCACTACATGCACGATGAGGGAGTGGGGTTGATGAACGCCCGCCAGCGTCATGAACAGCTCTATGGGCCGCTCAGCGAGTTCGGCTATCACGATTTCATCCCCATGTTCAAGGCCGAACGCTTCGATGCCGATGCCTGGGCCGAACTGTTCCGCAGCAGCGGCGCCCGTTTTGCCGGGCTGGTGGGCGAGCATCACGACGGTTTTGCCATGTGGGACTCCCGTTACACGCCCTTCAATGCCCGCCGCATGGGGCCCAAACGCGATGTCGTGGGTGAATTGGAGCACAGCATCCGGGCTCGCGGCATGAAGTTTTTCCTCTCCCTGCATCACGAGAACAACTATTACTATGTGCAGGTGCAGCCCGGCTGGGCGGCCGACAATCGCAAGTATGCCCGCCTGTACGGCTGTCTGATGCCCCGCCAGGAGTGGTACGACATGTGGCTCGACAAGTCGCGCGAGGTGGTGAGCAAGTACAGCCCCGACATCGTCTATTTCGATGCGTGGATGGATTCCATTCCCGAGCAGAAGAAGCTGGATTTCCTGGCACACTATTTCAACCATGCCGAGAAGAGGGGACAGGAAGTGATCTTCACTTACAAATACAAGGAATTCCCCCGCAGCATCGGCATGCTCGACCATGAGATGAGTAATCCCGAGGAACCCGATCCGGAGCCTTGGCTGTGTGACTATACCATCTCGACGGGCTATCACAGTTCGTGGGGCTATGTGCGCGGCATGCAGTACCGTTCGCACATCGACATTGTCCACAAACTCATCGAGGTGGTGAGCAACAACGGCTGCCTGCTGATGAATCTCTCGCCCATGGCCGACGGCACGTTTCCCCAGGCTCAGCGCGACATCATGGAAAATGTCGGCGTCTGGCTCTGGTCGTACGGGGAAAGCATCTACGGAACGCGGCCTTGCCTGGTCTCGCACGAGACCTTGCCGGGGGGAGAACGGGTGTTCTTCACCCGCAAGCAGGGAGCGCTCTACCTGATTTTCCTGGATTGGCCGGGCAAGGGTGCCACCATGGATTTGAAAACGCTTACGGACCAGGTGGTCGGCGGCACTGTCAGGCAGGCTACCTTGCTCAGCGTGAAGCGCAATTTCGACTGCCCCTTCCAACAACGTCCCGACGGCCTGACGCTGACCATCCCGCAAGGTGCCCGGCTGCCCTCGGATGCGGCCCAGGTGGTGAGGCTGGATTTGGAATAGAATGGTTTATATTGTAGTATTTTTTAATGAACAGCGATATGATGAAAAGATGTTTCCTGGCCGCCGTGGTGCTGTTGTGCACTGCTTGCGGCAATCAGTTTCCGGAGTTTTTCCCGGCCAACAAGGCCCAGGGTGTCAACCCCGACACTCATCTGATCCTGACTTTTGACGAACAGCCCCAGTTGGGCACTCAGGGTATGATCCGTATCATCGATGCCGCTACCGGCATGGTGGCCGACAGCCTGGATATGAGCATCCCTGCCGGACCTACGTCCATGCAGCGGGGTCCCAAGGCTCCCTATGCCTGGGAGCCCTACATCTATGAGCGCGACCGCCGGCTCACCAACCGCGACGTGCTGCCCGGCACGCCTTCGGGCTGCGCTGCTGCCACGGCCGACACTTTCCAGCTGACCATCATCGGCGGTTTTACCGATGGCTTCCATTTCTATCCGGCCCTGGTGCGCGGCAATTCGGTGGTGATCTATCCGCACCACGACCTGCTGCAATATGGCAAAAGCTACTATGTCACCATCGACCGGGAAGTCATCCAGCTGGCCGAAACGGAGTTCAAGGGCATCGCCCAGGGGCAGTGGCAGTTTTCGACCCGCAGCGAGGCTCCGGCCTGGCATCAGGGCGAGCCTCCCTTTGTGGACCGCGGACGTCCGGCCGACGGCTTGTTTGTCACTGTGAGCGCCGACGGCAAGGCCGACTTCTCGACCGTGCAAGGCGCTTTGGACTTTGCCGATGACAACCTGTCCGAGACGCACACCATCTATGTGCGCAACGGCGACTACGAAGAATTGGTCTATGCGCGCAACAAGAGCCATCTGCGCATCGTGGGCGAAAGCCGTGACGGTGTGGTGGTGCACTATGCCAACAACGAGATGTTCAATCCCCATCCGGTGGATGTGAGCACCAACGAATGGCCCGGCACCTTCCCCTCCCGACGGGCAGCCTTCACCCTGGACAACTGCCACGACCTGTATGTGACCAATCTGACTGCACAGACCGACTACCGCGGACAGGCCGAGGGTCTGCTCATCATGGGCAGCCGCAACCACCTGTACCAGGTGCGTATCGTCGGTGACGGCGATGCTTTGCAGGCCAACGGCTCGCTCTACATGGAAGATTGCGAGATAGACGGCGGCGGCGACACCATGCTGGGTCGCGGGCCGGTCTTCCTGAAGAATTGTCTCATCAAGAACAACGGCGGTCCTTTCATGTGGATACGCAACACCGATGCCAATCATGGCGATGTCTTTGTCAACTGCCGCTTCCAGGGCAATGACAAGCGCGGTTCGGTCTTTGCCCGTGCCCCCATCAACGGCGGCCAGGCCTATCCCTATGCCGAGGCCGTGCTGATAGACTGTGTGCTGGAGGGTATCCCCGCCATAGGCTGGGGACCGGTGGGCGGCGACACCAGGAATGTCCACTATTGGGAATACAACAGCCGCACGCCCGACGGCCAGCCGGTCGATGTCTCCCAGCGGGTCGCCCCTTCGCGCCAGCTTACGCTGCCCGCGGATGCAAAGATCATAGAAAACTATCGCCAACCGGCTTTTGTGCTGGACGGCTGGGATCCGACAAAATAAAGAATTCGGAGAAAAGAGTTTATGGCAGCGCTGCAGACAGGATGTCCGCGGCGCTGTCTGCTATTTGGCCGGCTCCGTTTTCGACCAGCTCTTCGCGGGAGCGGAAACCCCAGGTCACGCCCAACGACACAAAGCCGCAGTTGGCGGCTGTCTGCATGTCCACCCCGCTGTCGCCGACATAGAGCACCTGGGCGGGCAGGATGCGCTCTCCGGTGTGCTCTTGGAGGCGGTCCATCACCCAACGGGCCCCGGCGGGATCGGGCTTGCGGGGAAAGCCGTCGCGCAGGCCGCTGACAACGGTGAAGAGCGGTGCTACCCCCAGCCTTTCGACAATGACGCGGGTCAGTTCGTCGGCCTTGTTCGACAGCACGGCCAGATGGATTCCTTCGTCGTGCAGGCGCACCAGCACTTCCTTGATGCCGGGATACAGGCGGGTGCCATCGACGGGATGGGCCCGGTAGTACTGCATGGTGAGGCGGTGGCAGATGTCCAGTTCGGTCTCGTTGCGGGCTTCCTCGGGCAGGGCCTGCCAGCAGAGGTTGCGCAGCCCATGGCCCACCATGCGGCGGTACTCCTCCAGGCTGTGGACGGGGTGCTGCCGGGCGGCCATCGAGGCGTTGGCGGCAGCGGCGATGTCATGGATGGTGTCGGCCAGCGTGCCGTCCAGGTCGAATATGACTGCTTTGTAGGGACTCATCGGGTTGGTTTTTCCGGCTGCGAAGTTACATATTTTCCCCAAGATATGGGATTTAGGGAAAAACTGAGTAATTTTGCAGGTTCAAGGCATAGCCTTGTTGCAAACCAAACACATTGAAGCTATGAACAGAATCGTAAGCAAGAAAGACTTTTCTGAACTGGTGGTACAGCTGGAAGTGGAGGCTCCCCTCATTGCCCGCGCCCGCAAGGCCGGCCACTTTGTCATCGTCAAGCTCGACAAACTGGGAGAACGCATCCCGCTCACCATTTCGGCCGCTGATACTGAGAAAGGCACCATCACGCTGGTCGTGCAGCGCGTGGGCCTGACCTCCAACAAACTCTGCAACATGCAGGTGGGCGATGAAATCCAGGACCTGGTCGGCCCGCTGGGCAAAGCCACCCATATCGAGAAGTTCGGCACGGTGGTCTGCGCCGGAGGCGGTGTGGGCGTCGCCCCGCTGCTGCCTATCGTACAGGCTATGAAGCAGGCCGGCAACCGGGTCATCTCGGTCCTGGCCGCGCGAAGCAAGAACCTCATCATCCTGGAAGACGAAATCCGCAAGTGGTCGGACGAGGTCATCATCATGACCGACGACGGCTCCTATGGTGAGAAAGGCCTGGTGACCGCCGGTGTGGAGGGCATCATCCAGCGCGAGAAGGTGGATTGCTGTGTCACTATCGGTCCGGCCATCATGATGAAATTTGTCTCACTGCTGACGGCCAAGTACAATGTGCCCACCGTGGCTTCGCTCAACACCATCATGGTCGATGGTACGGGCATGTGCGGCGGCTGCCGTGTCAGTGTGGGTGGACAGACCAAGTTTGTCTGCGTGGACGGTCCCGAATTCGACGCCCACCAGGTCGACTGGGACGGCATGATGCGCCGCATGGGCTCCTACAAAGCCTACGAAAAGGAAGAAATGAAAAAACTGGGATAAGCTATGACTAGAGAAGAAAAAATAGCTGCTGCTCGCAGCCAGGCATGGCGTGAAGCCTTGCGCAAGAGCATGAAGGCCAAGGATCGTACCGATCTGCCCCGGGTCAGGATGAACGAGCTCGACGCCGAGTACCGCAGTCACAACCGTGAAGAAGTGAACCAGGGTCTGACAGCTGAGCAGGCTGTCCAGGAGGCCCGTCGCTGTCTGGACTGTGCCAATCCGACCTGTATGACGGGCTGCCCGGTCGAAATCAGCATCCCGAGCTTTGTCAAGAACATCGAGCGCGGCGAGTTTCTCGAGGCCGCCAAGGTCTTGAAGGAGACCAGCTCGCTGCCGGCTGTCTGTGGTCGTGTCTGTCCACAGGAAAAGCAGTGTGAATCGCAGTGCTTCTATGTCCAGAAACTGGGTAAGCCCGCAGTGGCCATCGGCTATCTGGAGCGTTTCGCCGCCGACTACGAGCGCGAAAGCGGCCAGACCATCTTGCCCGAGCAGGCGCCCAAGAACGGCATCAAGGTGGCCGTGGTGGGCAGCGGTCCTGCCGGCCTATCGTTTGCCGGCGACATGGCCAAGTACGGCTATGACGTGACTGTGTTCGAGGCCCTGCACGAAATCGGTGGCGTGCTCAAATACGGCATCCCCGAATTCCGTCTGCCCAATGCCATCGTGGATTGCGAGATCGACAACCTGCGCCGCATGGGTGTCAGCTTCGAAAAAGACATCATCATCGGCAAGACGCTGTCGTTGGACGACCTCAAGGCCCAGGGTTTCCAGGGTATCTTCGTGGCCAGCGGCGCCGGTCTGCCCAACTTCATGAACATTCCGGGCGAGAACCTGATCAACATCATGTCGTCGAACGAATACCTGACCCGCGTCAACCTGATGGATGCCGCCAATCCCGAGAGCGACACGCCCGTGCCTTTCGGCAAGCGGGTGGCTGTCATCGGCGGCGGCAACACGGCCATGGACTCGGTGCGTACGGCCCGTCGTCTGGGTGCCGAGCGCGCCATGATCGTCTATCGCCGTTCCGAGGAGGAAATGCCCGCCCGTCTGGAAGAGGTGAAGCATGCCAAGGAAGAAGGCGTCGAGTTCATGACCCTTCACAACCCCGTCGAATATCTCGGCGACGAACAGGGACGTGTCTGCCAGATGCGCCTGCAGAAGATGGAGCTGGGCGAGCCCGATGCCTCGGGCCGTCGTCGTCCGGTGCCCATCGAAGGGGCCATCGAGACGGTCGATGTGGATATCGTCATCGTGAGCGTGGGGGTATCGCCCAATCCGCTCATCCCGAATTCCATCCCCGATCTGGAGATTTCCCGCAAGGGCACCATTGTCGTTGATGACAATATGCGTTCCTCGCTGCCCATCATCTTTGCCGGCGGTGACATTGTGCGCGGCGGTGCTACGGTCATTCTGGCCATGGGCGACGGACGCCGGGCGGCTGCAGCCATGCACGAACAACTGAAAAAATAATCTCCCCCGAATATGAAAAACAAGTCAGTGTTGTTGATGTTGGGACTTTTGATGGCTGTGTCGGTGACGGCGCAGACACCGGCTTTCCCGACAGCCGAGGGCTTCGGTAAATGGGCCACGGGCGGCCGTGGCGGCCAGGTGGTTGAAGTGACCAATCTTGAGGATGATGCCGAAGGAACCATCGAAGGGAGTTTCCGCTGGGCGCTGAAACAGTATCCCGACGATCCGCTCACCGTGGTATTCCGCGTATCGGGCGTCATCGAGCTGGAGACCATGATCCGTTGCAAACGGAACGGCCTGACCCTGGCCGGCCAGACGGCTCCGGGCGACGGCATCTGCATTCGCGGCGGCAAGTGCAACTTCGGCGGCAGCCAGAACCTGATCATCCGTCATCTGCGCTTCCGCATCGGCCTTAAGGAAAATGCCGACAGTACCACCTCCTTCATCGAGGGCGGCTCGATCGGCATCGAGAACGCCAGCAACTGGATCATCGACCATTGCACCTTCGGCTGGTCGGGCGAGGAGAACATGACCATTTACGACAACACCAAAACCACTGTGCAGTGGTGCCTTGTCCACGAAGGCCTTTACGATGCCGGTCATGGCAAGGGGGTCCGCGGCTACGGCACGCAGTGGGGCGGCCAGACGGCCACCTATCATCACAACCTGCTGGCCCACAACATGAGCCGTGCGCCCCGTTTCAATGGTGCCCGCAGCAACGACACCAAGGTGCTCATCGACTATGTGAACAATGTCAACTACAACTGGGGCGGCGCAGGTGCCTGCTATGGTGCCGACATGGAGACGGGCAACGTGCACCAGATCAACTTTGTCAACAACTACTACAAGCCCGGTCCCGCCTATCCCGGTACGAAGACTTCCAACTATGTGCGTTCCACACGCAGCAGTTCCCAGTCGAATTCCCAGATACCGCAGTGGTATATGTCGGGCAACCGCATGGAAGGTTCGGCCAACACCAGCCGCAATACAAATAACTACAACGGTTTGGATGCCAAAGCATATACCGATATCGGCATTGCCAAGAGCAGGCTGATTTCGGAGACGCCTTTCACCGTGTCCGACCCGGTCAAGACCGAATCGGCCGAGGATGCCTTCCAAAGCGTGCTGAAGGGCGTGGGTGCCTTCCCGCGTGACACGGTCGATGCCCGCATTGTCGAAGAGGTGCGCACCGGTACGGCTCTCTACCGCGGCTCAGTGGCAGGTGTGGCTCCCGGCATCATCGACCGTCCGTGGGATGTGGGCGGCTATCCCGACTATGAGACCTACAACACCATTACCGATGCCGACCACGACGGTATGGACGATGCCTGGGAAGCAGCCCACGGCCTGAATCCCGAAGATGCGAGCGACCGCAATCTCAACCTCAAGAGCGGCTATACGGCCCTGGATGCCTATCTGTGCAGCCTTTGCGGCGAGGAAATCCCCATCGAACTGCCCAAGCCTTTCGCCCTGGTGGTCGATCCCAACGGCGGCGGTGACTATACCACCATCCAGGCGGCCCTGGATGCTGCGCCCGAGGGTTCTGAGCGCACCCTGATCTTTGTCCGCAACGGCGACTATCAGGAAAAGCTCTTCCTGGGCACTCATTACACTGCTGTGAACAAGGTGGTCAGCATCATCGGCGAGAGCGTCGACGGCGTGGTCATCACCTGGGACGACTATGTGGGCAAACAGATCGACTATCCCGGCAAGGGCAGCATCAAGGCCGGCGGCGAGACTTGTCCCACCTTCACCATCAATGCGGCCAAGGGTTTCTATATGGAGAATGTCACGGTGCGCAACCCCAACACTTCGGCCCAGGCCATCGCTTTGTACCAGGCTTCCGACGGGCAGGTGCTCAAAAATTGCAAGATCCTGGGCAACCAGGACACCCACCGCACCAAGAAAGGCCGCCGTTTCTTCTACTACCAGTGCGTGTTCGAGGGCGGTACCGACTTTATCTATGCCGGCGGCACCTGCTATTTCTACCAGTGTGAGATCCGCAGCAACAAGGCAGGCTACCTGACAGCGCCCGAAGATGTGCCCTACACCCAGCGCCTGAGCACGGGCAAGACCCTCTACTACGGCTTTTTCTTCAACGACTGCGACATCACTTCGACCGGCCTGAATGCGGGTAGCTGCTATCTGGGTCGTCCCTGGTCGGAAGAGTCGGGCAGTGTGTTCATGAACTGCCGCCTGGGCGCCCACATCAATGCCAAGGGTTGGAAAGAATGGGACGGTCATGAGAACAAGTGCAGCTTCATGGAATACAAGAGCATGAACGCCGACGGCACGGCCCTTGCCAGTGTCTCGCAGCGAGTGTCCTGGAGCATGCAGGTGGCCCCCACCGACTACTACGACTACATGACCTTGAAGTATATATACAAGAAGGTCAATGCCACATCGGAGTTCAACCCTGTGCCCGAGGTCATTGCCACGGCTGCCCCGCAAAAACGTCTGACTGTGTCCGGCGGCGCGGTGAGCTGGAAACCCATCGAAGGGGCCATCGGCTATATTCTATACAGCCAGAACAAGATACTGGCCTTTGTCGAGGCACCCAACTATTACGATGCCACGGCGGCCGGCAACTACAGTGTAAGGGCCATCGGTGCCAACGGTTGCCTGTCGGGCCTGAACGGCAGTGGTGCGCCCGCTGTGACGTCCGGGGAAATGGAGGCCATCCTCTCGCCCGAGGTCTGGGTCCGTGTCAGTGCCGAGGCCACGCCTGCCGAGGGAGGTACAGCCACGATCAGCCCCGAAGCCGAAGTCTACAAGAAGAACACCACTGTCACCCTGACGGCCACCCCGGCCGAAGGTTACCGCTTTGTGGGCTGGATGGGAGCCGACACGACCATCTTGTCGGAGGATGTCACCTACAAGTACAAGGTGGGATTGGAAGATATGGCTTTCCGGGCTGTCTTCAGTGTGATCAACGCTGTCAGCCCGGCCACCGCCACCACGCTGAAAGTGTGGTCTGAGGATAATGTGCTTTATCTGGACAACATCGAAAACGGGACGGAAATCGCCCTGTTCGACCTGACGGGCCGTTGCGTGAACCGCAGTCGGGCGACGGCCCCGAGCCATACGGTCGCCGGTCTTTCCGCCGGCCTCTATCTGATGCAGACGACAACTGCCGACACCCGCCGGCAGACAATGAAAGTCACAGTCAAAAAATAAACCTGATTCGGGCGGCCGCAGCCGTCCATCTGTCGGAAAACGCTCAGTCTATCCGCCAGGGGAAGCGGAAACAGCTTTCATCGTAGAGCGGATAATCGGCCTTGCCGTTGACGGCGAAAGTCTTGACCACTGCGGCCTCGTGGAGCAGTTCTTTGGCGAAGTTGAGCGTCGCGCCGGTCTTGACCCGGTCTTCCACCAGCAGTATCCTTTTTCCTTTGAATTCGAAATCGATCTCCTTGAGCAGCACCGGGTGTTCGTACTTGGGCCGCTGCATGGCGTCGCGCAAATTGATCTTGAGCAGGAAAATCTCCAGATCCAGTTTCTGGGCCAGGATGGCCGCCGGGATGATGCCGCCGTTGGCCACAGCCACGATCATGTCGAAAGGTTCGTCGATCTCTATTTCCTGAAAGCGTCTCAGGACTTCCTCGAATGTTTTGCCTGCCATAGGGATGATGATTTTGTGCGCCACGTGCTTTGCGACGCAGCCGCGAAGGTACATTTTAATGGGAGAATATGCAATTGACTGGAAAAGTTTGTACCTTTGCAAAATTATAACCATGTGATTAAATAGTGCGAAAATGAAGGTTCTCAAATTCGGAGGAACATCCGTAGGTTCCGTAGAAGGACTGCTCAATATCAAGAAAGTGGTTGCCGAGGAACATGAAAAAACACTCATCGTGGTGGTTTCGGCCATCGCCGGCATGACCGATCTGCTCATCAAGACCTCGCAGCTGGCAGCCGTGGGCGACAAGGCCTACGAAGCCAATGTGGCCCGGATGCGCGAGATGCACACCTGTCTCATCGAAAAAGTGTTCGACGCCAAGCAACGGCCGGCCGTCGAGGCCATGGTCAACGGCAAGATCGACGAACTGAGCAATATTTTCAAGGGCGTCTGCCTTATCCAGGACCTGTCGGCCAAATCGGAAGCCGTCATCCTGAGCTACGGCGAGCGCATCTCTTCGGAGATGGTGGCCGTCCTGCTCGATGCCAAGCATATCGACAGCCGTTGCCTAATCCATACCGAGCGCAAGTTCAACAAAAACGTGGTCGATTTCCAGGCTACGGCCAAAAGTATCCGCAAACACCTGGCCAAGCTGCCCGAGCGGCTGGTCGTAGGCGGTTTCATCTCCTCCAGCGCCGAGACGGGCGAGACAACCAATATCGGCCGGGGCGGATCGGACTACACGGCCGCCATCCTGGCCTCCGAACTCAAAGCCTCCGAATTGGAGATCTGGACCGATGTCGATGGTTTCATGACGGCCGATCCCCGGGTCATCAACAACGCCTATGTCATCGAGCAGCTGAGCTTCGTCGAAGCCATGGAGCTTTGCAACTTCGGAGCCAAGGTCATCTATCCCCCCACGATCTATCCAGTCTATCACGAGAATATCCCCATCCGCATCAAGAATACGCTCAATCCTTCGGCCCCGGGCACCTACATCACCAAAGAGGGTGATCCCCACCACAGCAAGGCCATCAAGGGCATCTCTTCCATCGGCCAGACCAGCCTTATCACCATGCAGGGCCTGGGCATGGTCGGCGTGATCGGGGTCAACTACCGCATCTTCCGAACGCTGGCCAAGTCGGGCATCAGCGTGTTCCTCGTGTCGCAGGCCTCTTCGGAAAATACCACCACCATCGGTGTCAAGGACGAGGATGCCGACGCCACGGTACGCCTGTTGCGTGAGGAATTCGCCTACGAAATCGAGAGCGGCGAGATCAACGACATCTTTGCCGAGAAGAACCTGGCCACCGTCGCCATTGTGGGCGAGGGCATGAAGCGCACACCGGGCATCGCCGGCAAGCTGTTCTCGACGCTGGGCCGCAACGGTATCAATGTGATTGCCTGCGCCCAGGGTGCTTCCGAGACCAACATCTCGTTTGTGGTCAAGGCCGAGCATCTGCGCAAGACACTCAACGTGATCCACGATTCTTTCTTCCTGAGCGAATACCAGGTGCTCAACGTATTCCTCACGGGCATCGGCACGGTGGGCGGCAGCCTGCTTGAACAGATCCGCCAGCAGCAGCCTAAGCTGATGGCCGAAAACTCGCTCAAGCTCAATGTGGTCGGTATCGCCGACATCAACGATGCCATCTTCGACCGCGAGGGCATCGACCTGGAACACTACAAGGAACTGTTGCGCACCAAGGGCCAGCCCACTTCGCCCGAGCTGTTGCGTGACGAGATCCTCAAGATGAACATCTTCAACTCGGTCTTCGTCGATTGCACGGCTTCGCCCAAAATAGCCGCCCTCTACCACGATATGCTGGCCTCCAATGTTTCTGTGGTGGCCGCCAACAAGATAGCCGCCTCCTCGGCCTACGAGAACTACGCCGGTCTGAAGGAACTGGCCCGCCGCAAGGGGGTCAAATACCTGTTCGAAACCAACGTGGGTGCCGGTCTGCCCATCATCAACACGATGAACAGCCTCATCTACAGCGGTGACCGCGTGCTGAAAATCGAAGCCGTGCTGTCGGGCACGCTCAACTATATCTTCAACACCATCAGCGCCGACATCCCCTTGAGCCGCACCATCAAGATGGCCCAGGAAGCCCGTTTCTCGGAGCCCGATCCGCGCATCGACCTCAGTGGCACGGATGTCATCCGCAAGCTGGTCATCCTGGCCCGCGAAGCCGGTTACCGGGTGGAGCAGGACGACGTGGTGAAGCACCTCTTCGTGCCGGCTGAATATTTCGAAGGTACGCTCGACGATTTCTGGCGCCGCATCCCGGAGATGGATGCCGACTTCGAAGCCCGTCGCAAGGTGCTCGAAAAGGAAGGCAAAAAATGGCGCTTCGTGGCCAAGATGGAGAACGGCCAGTGCTCGGTGGGCCTGCAGGCTGTCGATCAGCGCCATCCCTTCTACGACCTGGAAGGCAGCAACAACATCATCCTGATCCAGACCGAGCGCTATTTCAACGACCCGATGGTCATTAAGGGCTATGGCGCCGGTGCCGGTGTCACGGCAGCCGGTGTGTTCGGTGACATCATTTCAATTGCCAACATCCGCTGACGATGCGTTATCTGATAGTTTTGGGAGACGGCATGGCCGACGAGCCCATCGAGGCGCTCGACGGCAAGACCCCCATGCAGACGGCCCTGACGCCGATGATGGACTTCCTGGCCCGCGAAGGCCGTTGCGGCTTGCTGCAGACCGTGCCCGAAGGCTTTGCCCCGGGCAGCGAGATTGCCAACATGGGCCTGCTGGGCTACGACGTGCACCGTCAGTTCGAGGGGCGCGGCTCGCTGGAAGCGGCCAGCATGGGCGTTTATATCGACGACGGGGTGATGGCTGCCCGCTGCAACCTCATCTGCATCGAAAACGGCCGCATCAAAAACCATTCGGCCGGTCATATCTCCAACGAGGAGGCCGCCCAGCTGATCGATTTTCTGAATGACAAGCTGGGTACCGACCGTCTGCGCCTGTGTGCCGGCATCTCCTATCGCCATCTCTTGCTGCTCAAGGGCGGCGACAAGCGACTGGTCTGCACCCCGCCGCACGATGTGCCCGGCGCGGAGGCCGCCAGCGTGATGATCCGTCCGGCCGTGCCCGAGGCCCAGCCCACGGCCGATCTGCTCAACGACTTTATCCTGCGCTCGCAGGAAATCCTGCCCACCCATCCGGTCAACCTGGCCCGACGTTCTGCCGGCAAGGACATGGCCAATTCGGTCTGGCCCTGGTCGCCGGGCTACCGTCCGTCGATGAAACCCATGACCGAGCTGTTCCCCGCTGTCCGCAGCGGGGCGGTGATCTCGGCCGTCGACCTGATCAAGGGCATCGGCGTGTATGCCGGGTTGGAACCTATCGAAGTGGAAGGTGCCACCGGACTGTACGACACCAACTACGAGGGCAAGGCCCAGGCCGCCATCGATGCCTTGAAAGAAAAAGACTTCGTCTTCCTGCATGTCGAAGCCTCCGACGAGGCCGGTCACGAGGGCGATGCCGACCTGAAGGTCCGCACCATCGAATACCTCGACCATCGCCTGTTGGAGCCCATCGTCAAGGAGGTCTCCACCTGGTCTGAGCCGGTCACCATCGCTGTGCTGCCCGATCATCCCACCTTCTGCCGCACCCGCCTGCACATGGCCCTGCCGGTGCCTTTCCTCATTTGGCGAAGCCAAGGACTGGAGCCCGACGGCAAAACCGCATTCCAGCCCGACAAGACGGAGGTCTTCGACGAACTGTCCGCCCGGCAGGGCAGTTACGGCCTGCTCCATGGCGATGAGTTCATCCGCCTGTTTTTCAACGGAAAAACCAAGTGATCATGAAATATTACAGCACCAATCACCAGGCCCCCGAGGCCACGCTCGAACAGGCCGTCGTCAAAGGACTGGCGCCCGACCGTGGCCTGTACATGCCCGAGAGTATCAAACAGCTGCCAGCTTCTTTCTATGAGCATATCCAGGAGATGAGTTTCCAGCAGATCGCCTGCCAGGTGGCCGATGCCTTCTTTGGCGAGGACATCCCTGCCGATACCTTGCACCGCCTTGTCAACGACACCCTGTCTTTTGAGACGCCACTGGTGCCTGTGAGCGAGGGCATCGACAGTCTGGAACTCTTCCACGGCCCGACTTCGGCTTTCAAGGATGTCGGCGCCCGCTTCATGGCCCGCCTGCTGGGCTATTTCACCGGTCGGCAGGGCCAGCGCCAGGTCAATGTGCTGGTAGCCACCTCGGGCGACACGGGCAGTGCCGTGGCCAACGGCTTTCTGGGCGTCGAAGGCATCCATGTCTATGTGCTCTATCCCAAAGGCCTGGTGAGCGACATCCAGGAGATGCAGTTCACCACCCTGGGCCGCAACATCACGGCCGTCGAGGTGGACGGCACTTTCGACGACTGCCAGCGCCTGGTCAAATCGGCCTTCATGGACGAAGACCTCAACCGGCAGCTCTACCTGACATCGGCCAATTCGATCAATGTGGCCCGTTTCCTGCCGCAGGCCTTCTACTATTTCAACGCCTATGCCCAGTGGAAGCGCAGGGCAGGGCAGACGGCCCCCGACTATGGTCGCGATAGGCTGGTAATCTGTGTACCGAGCGGCAATTTCGGCAACATCACGGCCGGACTGTTCGCCTGGGAGATGGGGCTGCCCGTCAAGCGTTTCATTGCCGCCAACAACCGCAACGACATTTTCCTGAAATACCTCCAGAGCGGTCACTACGACCCGCGTCCTTCGGTAGCCACGCTGGCCAATGCCATGGATGTGGGCGATCCCAGCAACTTTGCCCGGGTGATGGCTCTCTACGGTGACCATGCCACTGTGTGCCGCCATGTATCGGGTGCCGCCTACAACGACGAGCAGATTGCCGAGACCATCCGCCAGGTATGGCAGCAACACCGTTACCTGCTCGATCCTCACGGAGCCTGTGGCTACCGCGCCCTGCAGGAACACCTGCAGCCGGGCGAGTCGGGTATCTTCCTGGAGACGGCCCATCCGGCTAAGTTCAAACATACGGTCGAGGCCATCATCGGCGAGCCGGTGGCCCTGCCCGAGCGCCTGGCCGCCTTTATGCGAGGCCAAAAACAGTCGGTTGCCATGTCGGCCGATTTTGCCGCTTTCAAACGTTATCTGTCAACGGAAGCTCATTAATTCACTCATCAAAAGGATACTGTCATGCAGAAAAATGCTGAATACCGGGCCCAGGCCCGGGCTGCCCTCAAGGGCAATTGGACCCAGCCGGTGGTGGCTGTGTTGCTGGTCTCTTTTATTATTTCGGGCATCCAAGGCTGTTTTTCATATGTCATCTTGGACCGTCCTTGGCTGAGCACCTTGGGCATCCTCATTTCCTTGCCCTTGAGCTATGGGCTGATTGTGGCTATGTTGCTTTTCTTCCGCGGGCAGAAAGACACCTGCATCGAAAGCACCTTCCGCATCGCCTTCAAACCCTATAGCCGGGCCCTTTTGGTGGAACTCTTCAAGTCGCTCATGATTGTTTTGGGCCTCGTTCTGCTCATTGTGCCGGGCATCATCCTGGACCTGGCCTATTCGATGGCCGAGTTCATTGCCCACGACGAGCCGGAAATCTCCGAAGCCGAGGCCCTGCGCCGCAGCCGCCGCATGATGAAAGGACACAAATGGCAGCTCTTCTGCCTGGAACTGAGCTTTATCGGCTGGATACTGCTGAGCCTTGTCTTCACGCTTGGCATTGGTCTGCTGTGGGTCGTTCCCTACATGTGCGAGGCCATGGCCGCCTTCTATGAGGATCTGAAGCAGGAAGCTCCTGAGTCGGAATTGGATGCTTGAGTTTCTGCACCGAAACATGATCAAAATCCTCTTTGTCTGCCACGGCAATATCTGCCGCAGCCCGATGGCCGAGTTCATCATGAAGGACCTGGTGGCCCGTGCCGGCCTGGCCGACCGCTTTGAGATCGCGTCGGCGGCCACCAGCACCGAGGAGCTGGGCAATCCGGTCTATCCGCCGGCCCGACGCAAGCTCGCCGAGCACGGCCTGGGCTGCGAAGGCAAGACGGCCCGCCAGATGACCCGGGCCGACTATCAGCATTACGACTACCTGATTGCCATGGACCGCATGAACCTGCGCAACATGCGGCCCTTTGTGGGCGACGACCCCGAGGGCAAAGTCTCGCTCCTGATGTCCTATGCCGGCCGGCAACGTGAAGTGGCCGACCCTTGGTACACGGGCGATTTCGAGACTACCTGGCAGGATTTGAACGAAGGCTGCCGCGCCCTGCTCTCCACCCTGCAATCGCAATGCTGAAGTGACGTAAATCCCCATTAATGGTGATTGTCTGCGTGGGAGGAAAAGTGTAACTTTGCATCACTTAAAGTGGAAGATTGCGTATGGAGGCAATAGGCAGGACATTGGCGCAGGTGCCGGCAGGCAGCCGGTGCGTCATCGCCAAGGTGCACGGTCACGGCGGTTTCCGCCACCGCATTCAGGAAATGGGTTTCGTCAAGGGCAAGGAATTGGATGTCATCAAGAACGCCCCCCTGCTGGACCCGATCGAATACCGCATCATGGGGAGCCATATTTCCCTGCGCCGCAGTGAAGCCGCCAACATCGAGGTGGTTCCGCTCGATCGCGATGCCCATCCCGACTTCGAATTCCACGGCACCATCGAAGAACACGTCCAGGCTGAAGTGACCGAACTGGGCAACAAGATCACCGTGGCCCTGGTGGGCAACCCCAACTGCGGCAAGACCTCGTTTTTCAACCATGCCACCGGCATGAGGGAGAAGGTAGGCAATTACAGCGGCGTCACGGTCGATGCCAAGACGGGCGTCTTCCACCACAAAGGCTATACGATCCACCTGGTCGATCTGCCGGGCACCTATTCCCTCACGGAATACAGCCCCGAAGAGCTTTATGTCAGGGAGTTTCTCACCCAGCACCATCCCGACCTGGTGCTCAACATCGTGGATGCCGGCAATCTGGAGCGCAATTTGTTTCTCACCACCCAGCTCATCGACCTGAACCTGCCGATGGTGATGGCACTGAATATGTACGACGAACTGGAAGCCTCGGGCGACAGGCTCGACATCGACAGCCTGTCTGAAATGCTCGGTTTCCCCATCATCCCGACCGTGTCCAAGACGGGGCAGGGGCTGGAAGATGTGCTGGAAGCCATCACGGTGCTTTATCAGAACGGTCTGCAGACCAAGCATATCCATATCAACTACGGCGAGGATGCCGAGCAGGCCATCGCCACGGTCAAGGCCCTGGTCGAAGTCAACCAGAGCGTCCGCGACCGCTACCACGGCCGTTATGTCGCCCTCAAATTGATCGAAGACGACAGTGTGATTCACAAGGAGATGTCCTCCCTGCCCAATTACAAGGAAATCAAGGATGCCGCCGATGCTTGCCGCGATCAGTTGGAAAGAACTTGCCACGACGATATCACGGCCATCATCTCCGATTTGAAATACGGTTTTATCCGCGGGGCCCTCAGTGAGACCCTCACCCACAGCCGCGAGGACAAGCGCCGCATGCAGTATGCCCTGGACACGGTGCTCACCAACCGCTGGCTGGGCTTCCCGGTGCTGATCCTGTTTATGTGGGTCATGTTCCAGACCACCTTCACCCTGGGGGCCTATCCGCAGGAGTGGCTCGAAGAGGGTGTGGCCTGGCTGGCCGGCTGGATAGGCCGTCTGCTGCCCGAGGGCATGTTCAACGACCTGCTTTGCGACGGCATCATCACGGGCGTGGGCGGTGTGCTGGTGTTCCTCCCCAATATCCTCATCCTGTTCCTGTTCATTTCCCTGCTGGAAGACAGCGGTTATATGGCCCGGGCGGCTTTCATCATGGACAAGCTGATGCACCGCATCGGTCTGCATGGCAAATCCTTCATTCCCTATCTGATCGGCTTCGGCTGCAGCGTGCCGGCCATCATGGCCACCCGCACGCTCGAAAACCGCAAAGACCGCATCCTCACCATCCTCACGGTGCCTTTCTTCTCCTGTTCGGCCCGTCTGCCGGTCTATCTGCTGCTGGTCGGCGCCTTCTTCACCCGCAACCAGGGCCTGGTGCTGCTCAGCATCTACCTGGTGGGCATCATCGTGGCCATTCTCACGGCGCTGTTGTTCAAGAAGCTGGCCTTCAAAAACGAAGACGACCATTTCGTCATGGAGTTGCCGCCCTATCGCCTGCCGACCCTGCGCAACACGCTTATCCACATGTGGGACAAATCGGCGCAGTACCTCAAGAAGATGGGTACGGTGATCTTGTTTGCCTCCATCATCATCTGGGCGTTGAGCTATTTCCCGCACCGGAAGGGAGAGGACAGCATGGCTCAGATGGAGCAGTCGTACATCGGCCAGTTGGGCCGTATCATCGAACCCGCGGTCAAGCCCCTGGGCTTCGACTGGAAGATGGGTGCCAGCCTGCTCACCGGCCTGTCGGCCAAGGAAATCGTGGTCTCGACCATGGGCATCCTCTATCAGGGCGACGGCGATGTCGATGAGCATTCGGCCACCCTGCAGACCAGTTTGCAGAGCCAGGTCTATGCCGACGGTTCGCCGGTGTTCACGCCCCTGGTGGCCTATGCCTTCATGATTTTCATCTTGCTCTATTGCCCCTGTATCGCCACCATCACGGCCATCTCCAAAGAGGCCGGACGGCGCTGGGCCTGGATAGCCGTACTCTACCAGATCGGTGTGGCCTGGCTGGCCAGCTTCCTGGTGTTCCAAATCGGCAGTCTGATAGTGTAGTCTTTCAAGGATCGACGCCCATGGTGCAGGAAATCATCACCTATATTATAGTGGCTGCCGCCGTGGTGGTCTCCATTCGCTTTATCTTCGGCCTGGGCCGGAAAAAGAAATCCTGCGCCTGCGGCTGCGGCGGCAAAAGCACTGCCATCGGTCATTCCTCAGGCGATAACGCATCGGATGGCTCCGATTGCCCTTGCGGTTGCCAGCACTCCGGCCCACAATCCCCCGACAGCGACCTCTGCCGCGGCTGCACCCTCCAGGGTGTCTGTCACCACAAGGCAGAATAGCGCTGCTGTATACTCAAATACCTGAAAAATATATTCGAAGCGATATAAAAGTCGCATAAAACACAATTTTTATATTTGAAATGATGTAGTTTGAAAATAAAGTTGTAGTTTTGCATGCGAAATGATATAATTCACATGGAAAGGACAAAACTATCAACTGTCGTAAAGGCGCTTCGCAAGGAATATGGCCTTACTCAAGAAGACCTGGCCATGAAGTCGGGCGTGGGGCTTTGCTTCGTACGAAACCTGGAGCAAGGCAAGCCGTCGTTGAGGATGGACAAGGTAAACCAACTTCTCGATTTGTTTAACTACGAACTCATCGCATCGAAAAAATCATGAGACAGGCCGAAATATATCGCAAAGGCATCTTTGCCGGCATCCTTACGGAAGACGGCGGTGAATACCGTTTCCGTTACGACGATGTGTATCTTTCCAGAAAAGGTGCGCAACCGGTCAGTCTGACTCTTCCATTGCAGGCGGAGGCATTCGTGAGTCCCGTATTGTTTCCTTTCTTCGATGGACTGATACCTGAGGGCTGGTTGCTTGATGTCGCCATCCGCAACACCGACATCAGCATTCTCGACCGTATGTCGCTTTTATTGCTATGCTGCAAAGAGTGCATAGGTTCAGTAAGCGTTGTTTCCAAAACCGATGAAGAAGTATAATGTGTAAATGTCTGTATTGCTATAAAGAACTGGAAGAAGGTCAGAAAGACTTTCATCCGGGCTGTGTGCGGAAGTTTTTCGCAACGAGGGAAGTCCCCCTGTTGCCATACCGCCACGAAGATCTTGACCAACTGGCCGAGCAGGTGATCCGTGCCCAAACCTCACTGACAGGAGTGCAGCCCAAGTTGTCTCTGAATCTCAACAAGCACGAAGGCGGCAGCCGACTGACCATCGTCGGACTTTGGGGCGACTACATATTCAAGCCTCAGACAGATGATTATCCTCAGTTGCCGGAGAACGAGGATTTGACTATGCATCTCGCGGAAGCCGCCAAGATAAAAGTTGTGCCTCACAGCCTTGTCCGTTTGGCAGACGGGCGGCTTGGCTATATCACCAGGCGCATTGATCGCGCCAGGATGGGTGACAAAACCGATATGGAAGACATGTGCCAATTGACACTGCATCCTACCGAGTATAAATACAAGGGTTCGTATGAGCAGATCGCAAAGGTGATTGCCCGGTACAGCAGCACTCCCAAACTGGACCTGGCAAACTATATGTTGTTGCTGCTATTTTGCTTTGTCACAGGCAATAATGACATGCACCTGAAGAACTTTTCCCTTTACCGGCCCGCAGAGGATTATATGTTGACCCCGGCCTATGACCTGCTCAATGTTGCCATTGCCAATCCTGAGGATACAGAAGAAATGGCTTTGTCCTTGTCTGGCCGGAAAACAAAGTTATGCATGACAGACTTCGTAAACGCGGCAAAGACAATGGGAATAGAGGAAATCGTCGTGATGCGTCTTATCGCAAGTCTTCACAAGGCTTTGCCCAAGTGGCGGACGCTCATACACGATTCTTTTCTCAGTGAGGACATGAAAAAGTCGTACGAAGAATTGATCGTTTCGCGATTGTCCCGTTTGCAGTAGAACGGGTCAGCGCTGGCAGATTTCTTTGAAGTCGCAGTATTTGCACGAGTCGGTGGTGTCGGTGGCCTGGAAGGGCAGGCTTGTGTCGTACAGGGCCGACAAGGCCTGGCTCAGCAGCTGGCGGAACTCCTGGTCGTAAGGCCGGTAGTCAAGGACAATCTCGTCGCTGTTCCTGCCCTTTTTCAATTTGATTTCGTCTATCTGGCCGCTGCCTGCGAGTTGGTGCAGGTAGATGATGATAGGCTGAATTACGGAGCCCTCTTGTGCAAGTGCCCGTTGCAGACTCTCCGGCAGCCGGGTCTGGGGCATGGCCAGCAGGCTGCTGTAGAGGAAAAGCTGCAGGACGTATTTGCGATGACTGTCCTTGCACTCGAACAGATCTGACAGGTAGATGGTGCTCGGATGTCCGCCGGTCTTGTAGTCGATGACGCGGATGCAGCGGTCCTTGCAGTCGATGCGGTCGATGATGCCCCCCGTACGGAAACGGCCCAGCACCTCCCCCCGGTCATCGACGGCGTCAAGCAGGGTGGGCGACTCCACCCACATTTCCAAGTCGATGATATCGAAAGGTGCATACTCCAGATCGCTTTTGAGCAGTGCCTTGACAAACTTGACCAGCAGCTTGAACTGGATCATCTGCTCGCCGTTGAATTCCTCATACGACCGCGCCCGGCGCCGCACCTCGCCTTCCGGGGAAATGGTGTGGAAGACCTCGATCTGGAAATAATACAGCACCACAAATTCTATCAGGCTCTTGGTACGGCTCGCGTCATCGCCCTTGGCCTTCATCATGTCGCGGATGTCATCGGCCGTGACATGGACGGTGGTCTGCCAAGCTGGGTCTTTGCGGGCCTCCTTCTTTTGCCGCAAATAGTCGCAGACGGCCTGATGGCTGTGGTCGCGTCCCGATTTTTTGAGCATCAGCCAAGTGTAGAGGTACTGGGCGGTGCGGTGGAAGACCTCTCCGAAACGGGCGCCGTCCACCTCTTCGCTGATGTCGTCGTCGTTCCTGAGTCCGAGGATATACTTGTAGTAGAATTGCAGGCTGCAGTCCAAAAAAGTGTTGATGGCTGTGGGGCTGAGCCGCTCGGGCAGCTGGCCGGCCGGTTTGGCGGCCTGCAACAGAGGCGCGGCGGGCTGCAATATCTCGGCACTGAGGGCCGAAGAGTCGATCTTGAAGCCCGATTCCATCATCAGCTGGCGCATGAATCGGCTCATTTCGCCGCGGTTCGTCCCTTCGGTCGAAGTGTTATAGACCAGAGTGATGTTTTCGGCCCGCTGCAAGAAGCGCAGGAAATAGTAGGCCGAGATGGCGTCCTGGTGCTCGGGACCGGTCAGGCCGAAGGCCCGGCGCAGGTTGTAGGGGATGAAGGAGTTGTCCATGGCCTTTTGCGGCAACACGCCCTCGTTGACCGACAACATTAGCACATTGCGGAAGTCGAGGTTGCGCGTTTCGAGCATTCCCATGATCTGGGCCCCCTGCAGGGGCTCGCCCGAGAAGGGGATGGTGAGGTTGAGCACCTTGAGCGCCAGTTTGCGGTAGGTGGTCAGGGTGATGTCGAACAGCCGGGCTTCCAGCAGGTCGTTCAGGTGGTTCAGGGTGGTGTAGGCCTGGAAGAGGCTTTCCTCGTAGAGGGGCAGCAACTCCTCGTCCTCGCCGGCCTGGTCGGCCAGCCGGCGCAGGATGTCCATCATCATCCGGCCCAATGCCACCGGACTTTCCACGGGCTTGAAAATGATGCTTAGCACCTCGTCTTGGCTGAGTTCCTCGACCGTGGCGCTGAAATAGCTGCCCTGGACAATGATCCGGGCACAGGCTTCGGCCTGGTCGCTGATGCGCCCGATGAGCGGATTCTGCAACAGGGGCAGGCTGAACTTGGAGCGATATTGGCCATTGCGATAGCCGTCGCAATGCAGCAGGAGCAGGCCTCGCAGCAGATTATAGACAGGGGTCTGGCTGAGCGGATAGCCCATCGTCACATTCAACTCGGGGATACTGTCGGGGATGCAGTGCAACAGGGGCAGCAGCAAGTCCTCGCGGCAGAGCACCACGGCCGTTTCCGAAGGCAGGAAGCCACCCCGACCGACGGTCTCGTCGAGCCATTGGCCGGCATAGTGGGCCTGGGCGCTCTCGGTGGGCGAAGCGACGAAATGCACCTGCTTGGGCACCTGGCTCAGGCTGTCGAAATCCTCGTCCTTGAGCTGGTTGGGGAATTTTTTCAGGTTCTCGCGCAGGAAACGTCCGGCTTCGTGCGAGAGGTTGTCCAGGTAAGCGTGGTCGAAGTCCCAATAGAACACGGCTTTGCCGGCCTTTTGCAGTTGCTCGAAAATCATACTCTCGCAGCGGTTCAGGGCATTGAAGCCCACAAAAGCGTAGAGCTTGTCGCCGTAGGCCTCCGTCGTGATCTCGTCGAAATGCTCCACCACATAGCGGTTGAGCATGCCCTGATAGACTTCGCCCCGGTCGGCCAGTTTGTCGCGCAGGGCGTCGTAGATGTCGGGCATCTTGTTCCACAGGCGGATAAACCGCTTCTTGAGCTCGGTCTCGCCCTTTTCGAAATGGCTGAAAAAGCGTTTCAGCACGGCTTCCTGCTCGGGACTCAGATGCTCGAAGCGGTCGCTGTACTGCTCCCTTTCGCTGATGTTGCGGAAAATCTGCCGGGCATCGGCGCAGTTCTTGTCGATGTTGTCAAAGTCGGCCAGCAGCGTGTTGCCCCAGCCGTAGAACTCGTCGAAACTCTCTTTCTCCTCGCCCATTACCTGGCGATACACGCCGAACAGCAGCCCGCAGAGCAACAGGGGATCGGCCACGGTCCAATCCTTGGCCTGGGGCAGACCTGCCAATCCTTGGGCAAACAGCTCGCCGATGCTGATGAAACGCGGTGCCCAGACGGGCCGCCCGGCCAGGGTGCACAGGTGTTCGACAAAGAAGATCCTGGCCCGCTGGTTGGGAAACACCACGGTGATCTCGTTCAGGTGGTGACCATGCTTGCGGTAAAGGTCTTCGGCCGTTCTATAGAGAAATGATTTCATAGCGCTCATAAGGTTAGTCGGTCCTTACTTGTTGGACAATGCCTGTTTCGACATACCACAGCCAGCCCTGGACGGGGGCGAAGCCCATTTCGCTGAGCAGGTGCATGTATTCCTGCACCTGGCGGCGGTATTTGGCCTGGGGCTGGCCGAATTTGAAGTCGATCACCTGTACCTCCCCTCCCCGGCAGATGACCCTGTCGGGCCGCCGTTCCTGCAGATGGCCCTCGCTGTCGCGATATAGGATGGCGCATTCGTTGAACAGCTGTTCGTCGCCTTGGTACCACTGGGCAGCCTCGGGTTGGGCCAGCGCCTTTTCGACCGTCTGCAAGGTCTCCTGTTCGAGGTCCTGGGCCAGCAGCCCTTCGCTCACGGCTTGGTGCACGGCCCGGGGAGCATCCTCCCGTCGGCGTATCTGGGAGAAAATGTAGTGCATCAGCTTGCCGTGCTCGATATAGTCGGTGGTGAAGGGGCCTTCCTTGTCGCGGATGAAGTCGCGCGAGCGGTTCGACTGGCGGACA